>Ga0193713_1000074_pt1 | contig 28255 bp, 21 predicted proteins | sample H3a2metaG_FD_143054 | JGI IMG/M metagenome (GOLD analysis project Ga0193713, IMG submission 143054) | Soil microbial communities from a riparian zone of the East river system, Colorado, United States - H3a2 | ecosystem: Environmental > Terrestrial > Soil > Riparian zone | place: USA: East River... | reverse complement strand
TCATGCTCGCTCCCTCCGCAACTCCGTGCGCTTGTCGACTGCGGCGGGCAGCAGTACGCGCACTCGCGCGCCGCCCCCGACCAGGTTCTCAGCCGTAATCCTGCCCCCGTGTTCCTCGACAATACGTTGCACGATCGCCAAGCCTAAGCCAGTGCCGCGCGCCTTGCTGGTGACATAGGGCTCGAAGGCCCTCCGGAGGATATCCTCGCGGAAGCCGGGGCCGTTGTCACTGACCGTGATTTCCGCCTGCGCGGGCTTGCCCACTTTGAGCCAGCGGGTCCGCACCGTAATCGCCCCGCCGCTGGTGCCGGCCAGCACCTCGATGCCATTGCTGAGCAGGTTGGCGAGGATCTGCCGCACCCGGCCGCGATCGGCCTCGATCTCAGGCAGTTCCTGATCGAGATCCAGGCTGATGAGCACCGCGGGGTCCTGCAGGCGGTACAGTTCCACGACCTCGCCGACCAGCTGGTTGAGGCTGAACTGGGCCAGCTGCATTTCCGGGGTGCGGGCGTAGTCGCCGAAGGCATTGACCATCTGCTTCATCGCATCGACCTGCTGCACGATGGTACGCGTCGCGCGCTCCAGCAGCCGGCCGTCCTCGGTATCGAGGCCGCCCAGGAGCTTGCGCCGCAGTTGCTCGGCCGACAGCTGGATGGGAGTCAGTGGATTCTTGATCTCGTGCGCCAGGCGGCGCGCGACCTCGCCCCAGGCGGCATTGCGCTGCGCATTCAGGAGCGCCGTGATGTCCTCGAAAACGATCACCAGGCCGGTGTTCTCACCCTCATCCGGGAGCGGTGTGCAGGCCCACAGCAGGACGCGCGGTCCGGCCGCATCCCGCAGGCTCAGCTGCTCGCGCCATTCACGCTCGCCCGCGGCAAGCCGCGCGCGCAGGGCGGATACAAACCCATCCAGCAGCGTCGCGCCGCCCGCGGCGGCGGCCGGCGGCAATTCCGCCGTGACCGTGAAATCACAGCCCAGAATGGCCCCGGCCGACTGGTTGGCGCTGCGGAGGCGCAGCGCAGCATCGATGACCAGCACCCCGCTGGACAGCCGCGAGAGAATCACCGCCAGGCGCTCGCGCTCGCGCTCCACGGCCTGGCGGCTGATGGCCGCCTCCTCGCTGGTGCGCCGCAGGCGCTTGGTCATGTCGTTGAAGGAATGCACCAGGAAGCCCATTTCGTCGCGCGAAGGCAATTGCAGGCGGGTCCCAAAATCACCCTTGCCCACCGCGCGGGTGCCGGCGATCAGATCCTTCACCGGCCGGGTCAGACGCTGCGCCGACCAGACAGCGCCGTACACCGCCGCCAGCATGGTGATGAGCAGCACGAGCGTCAGGGTCAGCATGAAATTGATCTTCAGCGGCTGGCGGCTGGCCGACAGATCGCCGTAGCTCAGGTAGGCGTCCTGGACCGCGTCGGCGAGACCCGAGAGCTCCGCGGGCACTTCGTAATCGATGAGCACGAAGCGCCCGGCGGGGACATTGGTCACGCGCGCCAGCGGCGCGGCGGTGACGATGCGGGCCAGTCCCGCCCCGGAGGTCTGCAGGCTGAAATAGCTGCGTCCAGCGGCGATCTGCAGCAGCAGTTCGGGCGACGGCGCGGTGGGCAGGAGCGAGCTGGCGCGGCTGCTGATCGCGAGCGCGCGGCCGCTGTGCTCATACACCGTGACATCGGCGGCCTGCGTCTCGCGCCGTTCGGCGTCCAGGCGCACCGCCAATTCCGTTCCCGTAAGGCCCGCGATCACGCGCGCGAAATTCTCGGTGCGGCGTGATTGCTCGTGCAACCTCAGATCGAGGGACGAGCGCGACAGCTCCAGCGCGTCGTTGAGTCCCTGCTTGGTCTCGCCACGGAACCAGCTGTCGATGCCGTAGTTCAGGAATTCGAGCGCAAACAGGTACACCACCAGCAGCGGCACCACCACCAGCGAGCCGAATATGACGACAGTACGCACGGTCAGGCGCGAGCCGGGCACGTGGTCCTGGAAGTCGCGGTACAGCTGCCAGAGCTTGCGCGCCAGCAGCACGCCGAGCGCGATCACCGCGCCGCTGTTGAGCAGCAGGATCCAGGGCTGGCGGCGATTGAAGTCCGCGGAATTCTCCGCACTGTGCGCCAGCAGCAGCAGCGCCCACAGGCCGGCCGCGACGGCGAGCAGGATGAGAGCCCGCAGGCCCCAGCGCTTCAGCGCACGAGTGTCCATGTGTACCAGTTGCTCGTGCGGTGCCAGGCATCGGACCAGAACATCAGCATGCGCAGGGCGTCGGGCATGTGACCGCGCCGCACGCCGGCGCGCAGGGCGATCTGCCATTGTTCATCGCTGGGCAGCTGCGAATCCACGGCCACCGGCCATTCCTCGACCTGCCCGAGGCTCGCGAGCGCCGCTGCGAGTGTCGGGAAGGATTCCTGGGTGCCACCGTCCGCGTCGCGCAGCAGATACCGGTCGGTCACCACGTGGTAGGACAGCTCGCGCCGCCGCACCAGATCGGCCGCCACCGCGTCGAACCACAGGTGGCGGTGCCGGCTGACGATGCACTCGAGATCGAAACTCAGCGTGATGCCGTCCTTGAGCGAGGCGCTGAGCTGCTCGTTCTGCGGATAGGCGATGCGCGCCGTCAGCACAATCACGCCATGGCTCGGGACGGCGTAGGCCGAGCGGATTTCGAGGGCGCCATCGAGCGGATCGTCGGCGCGCGCGCCAGGCACCACGGCCAGCGCCAACAGCGCCAACGCCAGCCGGAACAGGGTGGTCACCGGATGCATGGCTCGAAGCTACGGCCCCCTAACGTGCCAGGCAAGCATAATAGAAGCCGTCACCGCCCGCCCCCGGCAGCCGCTGCCCGCCCGGCCGGCAATTGCGCAGCGGCGGGACCAGGCCCGCGGGCAGCGCCAGCTCGAGCTCCCGCGCCGTGGGCTCTGCGGCCAGGAACGCCCCGATCACGGCGCCGTTCTCCGCCGGGAGTACCGAGCAGGTGGCGTACAGCAGGCGCCCGCCCGGCCGCAGGAGCGCCCAGCAGGCCTTCAGCAGGTCGAGCTGGAGGGCGGCGAATGCCGCCGTGTCGCTCGCCCGGCGCAGCAGCTTGATATCCGGATGCCGGCGGATCACGCCCGTGCCCGAACAGGGCGCGTCGAGCAGGATGGCATCGAAGGGTTGCCCGTCCCACCACTCCGGCGCGGCGCGCAGGTCGGCGTGCACCAGCCGCGCCTCGCGCCGGAGACGCTGCAGGTTGTCGGCGACGCGGCGCAGGCGAGCGCCGTCGCTGTCGAGCGCCGTCAGCGCGAGCTCCCCGCCCGCGAGCTCGAGCAGCGCGCCGCTCTTGCCGCCCGGCGCCGCGCACGCATCGAGCACCCGCTCGCCCACTCGCGGCGCCAGCAGGATCGCGGCCAGCTGGGCGCTCGAGTCCTGCACCGAGACGCGGCCGGCATCGAACCCCGGCAGCTGCGTGACCGGCACCGGCACCTCCAGTGTCACGGCCGTGGCGATTCCGGCGACGACTCCCGCTGCCAGGCCTGCCGCCGCCAACTCCTGCAGATAGGCCTCGCGGGGACTGCGGCCCAGATCAACGCGCAGGCACAGGGGTGGATGCTCGTTGTTGGCCGCGAGTATCGCCTCCAGCTCGGCGGGCCAGGCAGAACGGAGTTCCTCGACCAGCCAACCGGGGTGCGCGTGGCGTCGCGCCAGGTCGCGATCGACCTCGGCGAGCCGCGTCGGGCGCTCGGCCAGGTAGCGACGCAACACCGCGTTGACCAGCCCTGCCGCCTTGGCGAGCCCCAGGAGCCGCGCTGCATCGACCGCCGCCGCCACGGTCGTCGCGGCCGCGTGACTGGAATACTCGAGCTGGTGCACGGCGCAGGCGAGCAGGGCGCGCAGCAGCGGATCGGTCGTCTGGCCAGGCCTGGACAGCAGCGGCAGCACCGCGGGGATGAGTCGCAGGTACCAGCGCGCGGAGCCCAGGAATACGGCCCGCACCGGTCCGCGCAGCGCCTCGTCCATCGGCAGCGCCAGCGCGGCATTGGCACTGGCGCCTTCCGCAAGCACCGCGCCGAGCGCGCGTGCCGCGCCACTGAGCACTTTCGCCGCCTGGCCCGGCGCTCTGCGGGCGGGGGCGCGCGGGCGAGCACTCACCCGAGCATCAGCCCGGCCAGATCATGCCCGTGCGCAAAATCGCCGGCACTCAGCACCCGTCGGCCGGCGCTCTGCAGCGTCTCGATCGCCAGCACGCCCTCCCCGCAGGCCACCAGCAGAGTCCCGTCCTCGAGCCCCAGGACCGTGCCGGGCGGTTCATGCAGTGCCGCGGACTGATGCTGCGCGCGCGCCGTCCAGATGCGCAGCTGCTTGCCCTCAAGCAGCGTCTGCGCGACCGGCCAGGGATTGCAGCCGCACACCTGGCGGGCGATGCGCTCGGCCGGCGTCGTCCACTCGATCCGGGCCTCCCGCCTGTCGATCTTGGGCGCGTAGCTCACACCCTCGAGCGGCTGGGCGCGCGGCTGCGCACGGCCCGCTTCCAGTGCCTCGATCACTTCGAGCAGCAGCGGTGCGCCCAGCTGTGCGAGCTGCGCGTGCAAGGCCGCGCTGGTGGTGCCCGGCGGAATCGGCAGCGCCTGCTGCGCGAGGATGGGCCCGGTATCGAGCCCGGCGTCGAGCTGCATGATGGTAACGCCGCTGTTCGCATCACCGGCGAATAGCGCGCGCTGGATCGGCGCCGCGCCGCGCCAGCGCGGCAGGAGCGAAGCGTGGACATTGACGCAGCCCAGCCGGGGGAGTGCCAGCACCGCGGGCGGCAACAGCAGGCCGTAAGCCACCACCACCAGGAGCTCCGGCCGCCAGGCGCCGAGCGGGGCGCGCTCCGCCTCGCTCGCCAGCCGCGCCGGCTGCGCCACCGGCAGGTCGAGCCCGATTGCGCGCTGCTTGACGGCGCTTCCGCGCAGCGCGCGCCCACGGCCGGCCGGCCGGTCGGGCTGCGTCAGCACCCCGACCAGGCGGTGCCTGGATGCCGCCAGCGCATCGAGCGCCGGCAGCGCAAATTCCGGCGTGCCGGCAAAAGCGATGCGGAGCATGGGGCCGTGCTCTTCAGATGACTTTGCGGCGCGCGGCGCCGGCGGCAGGTCGCAGCCGGGGCGCATCGCCCCGTTCACGCCGTTCCTTTTCGAGCCGGCGGCGAATGCGCTCGCGCTTCAGGCTGGACAGGTAGTCCACGAACAGCTTGCCCTCGAGGTGATCCATCTCGTGCTGCACGCACACCGCCAGCAACTCGTCATAGTCGCACTCGAAGAATTCCCCGTGACGGTCCTGCGCGCGCACCCGCACACGCGCCGCACGCTCCACGCGCTCATAGATCTGCGGCACCGAGAGGCACCCTTCTTCAGTTTGCGCCACGCCCTCGCGCGAGAGGATGTGCGGGTTGATCAGCACCTGCGGCGCGTCCCGCTGCTCGCTGATGTCGATGACCAGGACCCGCTGATGCACGTTCACCTGGGTCGCCGCCAGACCGATCCCGGGCGCGGCGTACATGGTTTCGAGCATGTCGTCGATGAGCCGTCCGAGCGGGGCGTCGAACACCTCCACCGGCGCGGCCCGCGTGCGCAGCCGAGGGTCGGGAAACTCGAGTATCGTCAGTTGCGCCATGGCGGCTTTATCCGGCTCCTTTAGACTTGCACCCATGTGATCCAGCGCACAAACTCGGCACGGGAGCATGTGCGTTTGGTGGCCATTGAGTTTATAACAGCTTGGGCTGGCCACCCCACCTCGGCCCCGTTAGGAGAGAGAGGGATGTTCGTCCATCAGACCACGAGCTTCCGCCGGGCGTTCCCAGGGTGCGCCGGGCTGACAGCGTTGCTAGTCCTGAGCGGCTGTTCGCTGTTCGGGCGTCATCAATCCGCCGAACCGGCCGCCCCGCTGACTGCGCCGCCCAGCGCCGCCGAAACTGCGGCCCCGGCCGAACCCCAAACCGTAACCTCCAATCTGCCGGACGTCAGTGCCGAGCCCGAGACCACGACGGTGATCCCCGACGTTTCGCAGTCGCTCAGTGCCACGGCACCCAAGAGCTATGTGGTGCGGCGTGGCGACACCCTGTGGGGCCTGGCGCACATGTTCCTGAAGGATCCCTGGCTGTGGCCGGAGATCTGGTACCTCAATCCCGAGGTCGCCAATCCGCACCGCATTTATCCCGGCGACACGCTGCGCCTCGCCCAGGGTGCGAACGGCGCCAACGGCGGGCCGCAGCTGGTGGTGACGCACGGCAGCGCCACGCGGCTCGAACCGCTCCTGCGCAGCACGGAACTGGAAGCGCCGATTGCCAGCATTCCGTACAGCGCCATCGCCTCCTTCCTCTCCCGTCCTGGTGTGATCACACGGGAGCAGGTCAAGGCGGCGCCCTACGTGCTCTCGCTCCGTGACAAGCACCTGATTGCCGGAGCCGGCAATGATATCTATGTGAACCGGCTCCGCGCCGCGGAAGGCGAACGCTACAGCGTCATGCACGTCGGGGAACGCCTCAAGGATCCGGACGGCGGCGGGACGCTCGGCTACCTCGCCAACTACGCGGGCGCTGCGCTGGTGACCCTGGCGGGCGATCCGGCGCGCGCGCGCATCAATGAGTCCGCGCGCGAGATCCTGGCCGGTGACGTACTGGTGCCAGAAACGGGCGGCAGTGTCGCCGATATTGTGCCGCACACGCCGAGCGCCGCCGTGCACGGCCGCATCCTCGCCGTCATCAATGGCGTGCTGCTGGCCGGCCAGTACGAGGTCGTGGCCATCAATCGCGGCAGCATGAATGGCGTGGAACCCGGCCACGTGCTGCGCGTCAATGAAGCCGCCAAGAGCGAGCGCGACCGTTGCGCACGCATCGACGGTGAGCCCACCTGCATGCATTTTGGCAGCGTCAAGCTGCCGGCCGAATCCGCGGGCACCCTGCTGGTGTTTCGTGTGTACGAGCACGTGAGCTTTGCGCTCGTGGCGGCCGAGACGATGCCGCTGGCCGTCGGCGACCGCGTCGTTAATCCCTGAATCTCCCGCCATCCACTATAAAGAGCCGGCGGTGAAGCCGGCTCTTTGCTTTATGCTGTCTGCTCATGATGGACGAGCTCGATCGCTGGCTCGCCCTGGCGCGCGCGCCGGGGCTGCACCTGGACCAGTTGCGCGCGGCCGGGGCGCTCCAGGCGCCGCCGCAACTGGTTGGCCTTGCCGCCGCCGAACTGAGGGCACGCGGCCTTCCCGCCGCCGCAGCCGCGTGGCTCGCGCGCCCTGAGCGGCGCCTCCTCGAGCAGGACCGCCGCTGGCTCGAGAGCGCCGCGGTCGCCCTGATCGGCTGTGACAGCGAGCGATTTCCGCCGCTGCTCGCGCAAATTGCCTCGGCGCCGGTGGCGCTCTACGTGCGCGGCGATGCGGGGGTGCTGTCCTCGATGCAGCTCGCCATCGTCGGCAGCCGCAATCCGACGGCGCCCGGCGCACGCACCGCAAGGGACTTTGCCGCCTTCCTCGCCCGCGCGGGCCTCACGATCACCAGCGGGCTCGCCATCGGCATCGACGCCGCGGCGCACGCCGGGGCCCTGGCGGGCAAGGGCCGCACCATCGCGGTCCTCGGCTCCGGGCTCGACCGGGTGTACCCGCCGGAAAACGCCGGCCTGGCCGATCGCATCGTGGCGCAGGGCGGGGCGCTGCTGACGGAGTTCCCGCCGGGCACCGCCCCGTTGCGCGGGAACTTCCCGCAGCGCAACAGGCTCATCAGCGGCCTGTCCCTGGGCACGCTGGTGGTCGAGGCGGCGCGCTACAGCGGCTCGCTGATCACGGCGCGGCTGGCGGGAACGCAGGGCCGCGAGGTCTTTGCGATCCCCGGCAGCATCCACAATCCGCTCGCGCGCGGCTGCCATGAATTGCTGCGCGAGGGGGCCAAGCTGGTCGAGACCGCGGCCGATGTGCTCTCGGAGCTCAAGATACCTTTTACAAAACAGGATCTTACAGAACCCGGCGGCGACTCGCCAGCGGCTGCCGTGTTGGACAAGGAGTATGAAATCCTGTTAGATGCGCTCGGATACGAGCCCCAGAGTATCGATACGCTCGTCGAACGAACCACGCTGCCGAGCCCGCACCTGGCGTCCATGCTGCTGATCCTCGAGCTCGAGGGAAGGGTGGCGCTGCATGCGGGAGGGCGCTACGCCCGGGTCAAGTGAGTCGCCGCAGGTATGATGGAAAACACAGTATTCGACATCCTGGTGTACGTCTTCGATCACTACATGTTCGAAGAACTCCCGGTGAGCGCCGAACGCGCTGACATCGCCCGCGATCTCGAGAGCGCCGGCTTTCGCGGCGCGAACGTCGAGCGTGCGCTCGACTGGCTGGCCGAGCTCGCCGATGAACGGGAGCGTCCGGGCCTGAAGGCGGACGAGCGCGCCTTCCGCCTGTATTCCGCCGAGGAAGCGGCGCGACTGGACCCCGGCTGCCAGGGCCTGCTGCTCTCGCTCGAGCGCGGCGGCATCCTCTCGGCGACGCAGCGCGAGATCGTGATCGACCGCCTGCTGGCGCTCGACACGGAGGAACTGGACCTGGAGCAGGTCAAGTGGGTGGTGCTCATGGTGCTGTCCTGCCAGCCCGGCCAGGAAGCGGCCTGCGAACGTATGGAAGACCTGGTGTACGCGCTGCCCGAACAGGTTCCGCATTGAGCGGCGGTGAAGCTCGCGGCAGTCAATACCCGCGGCCCGTCCGCGGTTTTTCGTTTTTGGCACCTTAAGGGAATCTCAAGCTTCAGGCATGGCTGAACACCTCGTCATCGTCGAATCGCCGGCCAAGGCGCGTACGATCAAGAAGTACCTGGGCAGGGATTACGAGGTGCTCGCTTCCTACGGGCACGTGCGCGACCTCGTGCCCAAGGAAGGCGCGGTCGATCCCGACAATGACTTCCGGATGCAGTACCGCCTGATCGAGCGCAACGAGAAGCACGTCGCGGCGATCTCGCGGGCGCTGAAGAAAGCCTCCTCGCTGCTGCTGGCGACCGACCCGGATCGCGAGGGTGAGGCGATCGCCTGGCACCTGCACGAGATCCTGCGGGAACGCGGCGAGCTCGAGGGCAAGAGCACGCAGCGCGTGGTGTTCCACGAAATCACGCGCAATGCGATCCGCGAGGCGGTGACGCACCCGCGCGAACTGTCGCTCGACCTGGTGAACGCGCAGCAGGCGCGGCGCGCACTCGATTACCTGGTCGGATTCAATCTCTCCCCGCTGCTGTGGAAGAAGGTGCGGCGCGGCCTGTCCGCCGGACGGGTGCAGAGCCCGGCGCTGCGCATGATCTGCGAGCGCGAGGCTGAAATCGCCGCCTTCGTGGCGCAGGAATACTGGACCATCGACGCGGAGGGCGAGCACGGTACCCAGGCCTTTCCGCTCAAGCTGGTGGAGTTCGGCGGCCGCAAGGTCGAGCAGTTCAGCTTTACCAACGCCGCCGGCGCGCACGCCGCGGCGGCCGAACTGCGCAGCGCCGCCGGCGATGCGGGGCAGCTCAAGGTACTGGGCATCGACCGCAAGCAGCGGCGGCGCAATCCCTCGCCACCGTTCACCACCTCGACCCTGCAGCAGGAAGCCTCACGCAAGCTCGGGTTCTCCGCGCAGCGCACCATGCGCGTCGCGCAGCAGCTCTACGAGGGCGTCGATATCGGCGAGGGCAGCGTCGGACTCATCACCTACATGCGCACCGATTCGGTGACGCTGGCCGCGGAAGCTGTCACCGAGATCCGCGCCGTCATCGAGAAGCTCTACGGCAAGGATTCGGTCGCAGAGGAAGTGCGCCATTTCAAAAACAAATCCAAGAACGCGCAGGAGGCGCACGAGGCGGTGCGCCCGACCTCCGCCGCGGTCGTGCCGGCCGACATCGAGCGCTACCTCGATGGCGACCAGTACAAACTCTACGCACTCATCTGGAAGCGCGCCGTCGCCTGCCAGATGGCCCACGCGATATTCGACACGGTCGCGGTCGACATGCTGGCCGGCGCCGACGGGCCGCAGCGCCATATGCTGCGCGCCAACGGCTCGACGCTGGTCAAGGCCGGCTACATCGCGGTGTACCAGGAAGGGCGCGACGACGCGGTCGACGACGAAGGCGATCATGTGCTGCCACCGATGGAGGTGGGCGACGCCGTGCGCCTGACCGGATTGCATCCGGAGCAGCACTTCACCGAGCCACCGCCGCGCTTCACCGAAGCCTCGCTCGTCAAGGCCCTCGAGGAGCATGGCATCGGCCGGCCCTCGACCTACGCCTCGATCATTTCGACGCTGCGCGACCGTGAATATGTCGAGATCGACAACCGGCGCTTCACCGCCACCGACATCGGCAAGATCGTCTGCCGCTTCCTGACCGACCACTTCCACCGCTACGTGGAATACGGCTACACCGCCGGCATGGAAGACGAGCTGGACGCCGTGGCACGGGGCGAGGAGCCCTGGCTGACGCCGCTGGTGAAGTTCTGGAAGCCGTTCATCCACCAGGTCGAACTGATCGAAAAGACCGTGACCCGCGAGCAGGTGGCGCAGGCGCGCGAGCTCGGCCGCGACCCGGTAAGCGGCAAGCCGGTCACAGTGCGGATGGGTCGCTTTGGCCCCTTCGTGCAGATCGGCACCAAGGATGACGCGGAGAAGCCGCGCTTTGCGGGGCTCCGTCCCGGCCAGAAGATGGATACCATCCAGCTCGCAGACGCCTTCGAGCTGTTCAAGCTGCCGCGCACCCTGGGCACGACCGCGACCGGCGAGACCGTGCTCACCGCGATCGGCCGCTTCGGCCCGTACGTGAAGTACGGCGCGAAGTACGTCTCGCTGAAGGAAGACGATCCCTACACCATTACGCTCGAGCGCGCGCTCGAGGTGATCCAGGCCAAAATGATCGCCGATGCCAATCGCATCATCCGGGATTTCGCTGACGCGAAGATCCAGGTGCTCAATGGGCGCTATGGCCCGTACACCACGGACGGCGCGAAGAATGCCCGCGTGCCCAAGGATCGGGACCCCAAGACGCTCACGCTGGAGGAATGCCAGGCGCTGCTGGCCGCGGCGCCCGCCAAGGGCGCGCGTGGCCGCTTCGGGCGGCGCGCGCCAGCCAAGGCGGCGGCCACCGCGGCGCCGGCAGGCGATGCGGCGGTGGCGACACCCGCCGCCCCGGCGGCGGCCAGGACGGTGGCGCTGATGCCCGGCAGAAAGACCCGGATTGCGAAGAGCGCGGCGAGCGGCGCGCGGGTTCGGCGGGCCAAGCCTACCGCGGCCAGGAAGAAAGCGCCGGCGAAGAAAACCAGCACCAGGCGCCATTAGGGCCTGAAACAGGCGCGCAGGCGCCGCGGGCGCGGACGTGAAGTATCGTCATGGCTTTCATGCGGGAAACTTTGCCGACGTGCACAAGCACGTCACGCTGCTGTCGCTGATTGCAGCCCTGCAGCGCAAGGACAAGGGTTTCCTGTACCTGGAGACCCACGCGGGCCGAGGACTCTACGATCTGGGCAGTGCGGCCACGCACCAGGGCGCCGAAGCGCGCCTCGGCATCGGCGTGCTGGAGAAGGCGCCCGGCGCAAACCCGCAGATCAGCGCCTACCTCAGCGCCATTGAGCGCTTCCGCCCGCCCTCGCCGGAGGAACCCCCGCACTACCCGGGCTCGCCGCTCCTGGCCGCGCAGGCGTTGCGGGCGCAGGATCGCGGCTGGTGCTTCGAGATCCAGGCCGCCGAGTGCCGTGCGCTCGAACGCGCCCTGCAGCCTTTTCCGCGCATGCGCTGCGAATGCACGGCTGGTTACCGCGGCCTCCTCGCCCATTTTCCCCCGGCGGAACGGCGCGCGCTGCTGTTCATCGATCCGCCCTACGAGGAACAGGGCGACGATCTGGTGCGCGCCATCGCCGCCATCGACAGCGCACTGCAGCGACTTGCGAACGCGGTGGTCGCGCTGTGGTATCCCATCAAGGACGAGGCGGGGCTGGCGCCCTGGCTGACGAATCTTGCAGACCGGCTGAGCGTGCCGGCGCTGGTGGCCGAGCTGTGGCTCCACCCGCGCGACGCGCGCGTCGGCCTCAACGGTTCAGGACTCCTGCTGATCAATCCGCCCTGGCAGCTTGACGCCGCGATGCGCCAGTGGCTTCCTGAGCTGGGTGCCGCGCTGGGCGCCGCGCGGCAGGGCGGGACGCTGGTCCGATGGATCGCACATGAGCAGCATTGATCGCTACGCGGTGATCGGCCACGGCCTCGGGCACAGCCGCTCGCCGCAGATCCACGCCCAGTTCGCGCAATCGACCGGCCAGTCGATGCAGTACGGCGTGATCGATGTGCCAGCGGCGCTCTTCGCCGCGGCGGTGCGCGATTTTTTTGCCGGTGGCGGACGTGGACTCAACGTCACGGTCCCGCACAAGGAAGCGGCGCTGGCGCTCGCCACCCGGCTCACGCCGCGCGCGCGTCGGGCGGGCGCCGTCAATACCCTCGCCCACGGTGCCGGAACCGACGCCACCGCAGTGCTGGGCGACAACACCGACGGTGCCGGGCTGGTACGCGATATCACGGTCAACCTGGGCTACGCGCTCACCGGCACGCGCGTGCTGCTGCTGGGCGCGGGCGGCGCGGCCCGCGGCGTGATCGCCCCGCTCCTCGAGGGCGGCGTCGGCGAGCTCCGGATTCACAATCGCACTGCGGCGCGCGCACAGCGCCTGGCGCAGGAATTCGCCGACCTGGGTGCCGTCGCCAGCGGGGGTGAAGCGGCCGGCGGCGAATATGACCTCATCATCAATGCCACTTCCGCGAGCCTGCGCGGCGAGCTGCCATCCGTGCCGCCAAAGGCCTGCGGCCCGCACACGCTGTGCTACGACATGGCCTATGGTGCAAGCGAGACCGTGTTCCTGCACTGGGCGCGTGCCGCCGGTGCGGCCGGCGCCATGATGGGACTGGGCATGCTGATCGAACAGGCGGCGGAATCCTTTCTGCTGTGGCGAGGCGTGCGCCCGGACACGGCGCCGGTGCTGGCGCAGTTGGGGCAGAGCGCTGGGACCTAGACCTCAGAGTGCGACAGGACTGAAATACATGAAACCCAAACTCCCGCTGGTCTTCTATCACGCACCGAACACGCGCTCGACCGGGGTGCTGTTGCTACTCGAGGAGCTGGGCGCGACCTACTCGCTGCAGCTCCTGAATGTGGGGCGGGGCGAACACAAGGCGCGGGCCTACCTGGACGTCAACCCGCTCGGGAAGGTACCCACGATCCGCCACGGTACGGCGCTCGTGACGGAACAGGTCGCCATCTACATCTACCTTGCCGATCTGTTCCCTGCGGCCGGACTCGCACCGCCCATCGGCGACCCGTTGCGCGGCCCTTACCTGCGCTGGCTCGCCTTTTACGGCAGTTGCTTCGAACCGGCGATCATCGATCGGCAGCAGAAGCGCGAGCCGGCGCCCCCGAGCATGTCGCCTTATGGGTCGTTCGAGGGCACGTTTGCGGCGCTCACTGATCAGCTGCGTCAGGGCGAGTGCATGCTGGGTGAGCGCTTCTACGCGGTCGACGTGCTGTGGGGCACGGCGCTGAGCTGGATGCTGTCGTTCGGGTTGGTGCCAAAGCTGCCCTTGCTCGTGAACTACGTGGCGCGCGTCAATGCGCGGCCCGCGATCATCCGGGGACGCGAAAAAGACGCGGCACTGGCGGGGGCACAATCGCCCCCTGCCTGACCACCTGGAAACTACGGTGTCGGTCCCGGCGGCTCGGCCGGCAGTCCGAGTGACTGGCGCAGTCCGGCGCGCGCCGCACGCAAATCCACCTGAAATTGGGGATTTTGCAGCAGGAAGGCCGCAGTGACCGTGCCGATCAGTCGCCCGCCTTCGATGTCGCTGGGGAAGTGTGCGCCGATGATGACGCGCGACTGGCCATAGCTGCGGCCGCGCGCGAACAGTGCAGCGCGCTGCTCCGGCACCATCTGCGCCAGCACGATCGCGCAGGCCGTACCGAACGCCGAGTGCCCGCTGGGGTACGAGGTGTATTCCCAGGCCCTGGCCTCCGCCGAGCCCGGCGGATTACCCCCGGCGATGCCGCCGGGCGTCTCGACCTTGGGACTCACGATGTAGGGGCGCGCACGGTGCCAGTAACGCTTCGCGGCTCCGGTGGCGGCCGAGGCTTCCAGGGCGGCGTGCGTCGCAAATTCCAGGGCCGCATCGCCGCCGGCATTCAGGTGCAGTACGTCGGCGACCCGCCCGCAGCTGGCCTGGTTGTCCGCCTCGGCGCGCTCGATCGTGCCCTCCGCGTGAGCGGCGCGCTGCTCCGCCCGCACGGCCTTCAGGTCTGCCGCGGCGGCCTCACTGCCAGCCGCCGGCGGCGGGCCGAGCAGGGCCACGGAATTGACCTGCCCGGAACTGAGGTATGGCACGGCGGCCGGCGCTGGCTGCGCGGCCGGCTGCGCCAGGGCGGCACTGCAGCAGACCAGAAGTACGGCGTACGAAAAGCAGGCTCGTCGAAATTTCATATGCGGCTCCACGCGAAAGATTGGTCGCGCCTGCCATCCATGGTATACGGCTTGCGCGACCGCGCGACATGGGGAAGCGACCTTTAGATGACGCTGCTCTCGGCCACGATTCTGCTATTCCTGGTGATGGACCCGCTGGGCAACATCCTGCTGTTCGTCACCGCCCTGCAGACCGTGCCGGCCAAGCGGCGCAAGCATGTGGTGGTGCGGGAGCTGCTGATCGCCTACGGGGTGCTGGTGGTGTTCCTGTTCACGGGCGAGCACCTGCTGCACGCGCTCAACATCACCGGCCCGGCGCTCACCATCGCCGGCGGACTGGTGCTGTTCCTGATCGCGCTGCGCATGGTCTTCCCCTCCTCCGAAAATTCGCTCGCCGAGCACGTCAAGGGCGAGCCCTTCCTGGTGCCGCTGGCGATTCCCTACGTCGCGGGTCCCTCGGCCCTCGCAACGCTGCTGCTGCTGATGAGCCGCGAACCGCAACGCTGGGCGGTGTGGCTGCTGGCGCTCACCTGTGCCTGGCTCGCGAGCGCGGCCATCCTGATTCTCGGCGGACAGCTGAGCCGCTTCTTTGGCCCCCGTGGACTGCTGGCCCTCGAGCGCCTCATGGGCCTGCTGCTCGTGACCCTCGCGGTGCAGATGTTCATCGAAGGGCTGCGCAGCGCCATGCACGGCTGAGGTCCTTAATACAGTCCCTTATGCGTCAAAGACCACTTGAATTAGTGGTATTGATTCATATATGTTACAGACATGTGGCTCCCCTCTGAGTTGGCAGCCTTCGCCCAGGTGGTCGAACTGGGCTCGTTCACGGCCTGCGCACGAGCGCTTGGCGTGCCCAAGGTGGCCGTCAGCCGCGCGATCCAGAGTCTGGAGAAACGCGCCGGCACGCGACTGCTGACTCGCACCACGCGCCGCATCGCGCTCACCGATGCCGGGCGGGCGCTCCTGCCGCACGCGCAGCGACTCGCCGCGGAAACCGCGGCCGCGCGGCGGACCATGCGGCCGATGACCGAAGACCGGCAGAGCCTGCGGGTGCTGGCCGATCCCGCCTACGGCCGACTGCTGCTCGCACCGCTCCTGCCGCGCTTCATGGAGAGCTACCCCGACATCCCGCTCGAAGTGGAGATGGCAGTCGCCCTGCCCGAGGAGCCGGGCGAGCACTGGGATATCCTGTTCCAGAATGGCCCGCCCCGGGTGGACGGCCTCGTGGCGACGGCGCTCGGCCGCCCGCTGGTGCTGCTGTGCGCAACGCCGGCGTACTTGCGCGCTCACGAGGAAGTGAAGCAGCCCGCCGATCTCGTCCGTCACGCGGTGCTGGTCCCGGGGCAGCAGGTCAGCGAGCTGCGCCTGCACCGCGGCAAGACGCAGGCGCAAATCGCGCTGACGCCGCGCCTCGTCGTCACTGATCCGTGGGTGGTGCACGCGGCCACGGCGGCGGGCGCCGGCATCGGCGTCCTGCCCGAGTTCCTGTGCCGCCAAGGCCTGGCGATGAACAAGCTCGAGCGCGTGCTGCCCGATTGGCAGGTGGCCGACCTGCTCGAATTCCATGCCGTCACCGATCTGCGGCGGGCGAGCACGCCCGCCGTGCGTGCGCTCATCGACTTTTTCGTCGCCAACATGGTGCCGGTGCTGGGGCGAGGCTGAGGCCCGTGGCTGCGAGCGAGGCCGCAGGCGTGGGGCGACCCTTCCAGCAATTCGCGGCGGAGCTGCGTCCGCAAAGCGCGCTGCGGGCACGCATCACGGCCGACTACCGACGGAGCGAGCCCGAATGCCTGCCGCCGCTACTGGCCGCAGCGCGCCTGCCGGCGGCCGCCGCCAAAACCGTTGCCGCGCGGGCCCGCAAACTCGTGGTCGCGCTGCGCCGGAAGAAGGCCACCGGCGGCGTGGAGGGCCTGATCCAGGAATACTCCCTCTCGAGTCAGGAGGGCGTGGCGCTGATGTGCCTGGCCGAGGCGCTGCTGCGCATTCCGGACACGCCGACGCGCGATGCGCTGATCCGCGACAAGATCTCCACGGCCGACTGGCAGGCCCACGTGGGCAACAGCCCCTCGCTGTTCGTCAACGCGGCCACCTGGGGGCTGCTGATCACCGGCAAGCTCACCGCGACCAGCTCGGAGACCAGCCTCAGTGCCGCGCTCACGCGGCTCATCGGCCGGGGCGGCGAGCCGCTGATCCGCAGGGGCGTGGACATGGGGCTGCGGCTGATGGGCGAGAAATTTGTCCGCGGCCAGACCATCGAAGAAGCGCTGGCCAACAGCCGCACGCTCGAGGCGAAAGGGTTCCGGCACAGTTTCGACATGCTGGGCGAGGCCGCCACGACCGCAGCCGACGCGCAGCGCTATTTCGAGGCCTACCGGCAGGCGATCCACGCGATCGGCCGTTCGAGCGGCAAACGCGGCGTGCAGGCCGGACCGGGCATTTCGATCAAGCTCTCGGCCCTTCATCCACGCTACTCACGAGCCCAGCTGGGTCGCGTGACGAATGAGCTGCTGCCGCGCCTGCAGGAACTCGCGCTCCTGGCCTGCCAGTACGACATCGGACTGAATATCGATGCGGAGGAGTCCGAGCGGCTGGAGATTTCGCTCGACCTGCTCGAGGCCCTGTGCCTGGACCCGCGCCTTAGGGGCTGGAACGGCATCGGTTTCGTGCTACAGGCCTACCAGAAGCGCTGCCACAGCGCGATCGACTGGGTGATCGAGCTGGCACGGCGCTCGGGCCATCGCCTGATGGTCAGGCTCGTCAAGGGCGCCTACTGGGACAGCGAGATCAAGCGCGCCCAGGTGGACGGTTACGCTGATTTTCCGGTGTTCACCCGCAAGGTGCACACGGATGTCTCCTATCTGGCCTGCGCGCGCCGGCTGCTCGACGCGCCCGACGCGGTGTTCCCGCAGTTCGCCACGCACAACGCGCACACCCTCGCGGCCGTGATGAGCATGGCCGGCGAGGCGTTTCACGACGGCCAGTACGAGTTCCAGTGCCTGCACGGCATGGGCGAGCCGCTCTACGAGGAAGTCGTCGGCCCGCGGAAACTCAATCGGCCCTGCCGCATCTACGCGCCCGTCGGCACCCACGAGACACTGCTCGCCTACCTGGTGCGACGGCTGCTGGAAAATGGCGCCAACAGTTCCTTCGTCCATCGCATCCTCGATCCGGAGGTGGCGATCGCCGAACTGGTCGCGGATCCGGTGGACGTCGCCAGCGCCATCGTGCCGTTGGGGGCCCCTCACCCGCAGATCCTGCTGCCCCGCGCACTGTTCGGCGCCGAGCGCGCCAACTCCATGGGGCTCGACCTCAGCGACGAACAGCAGCTGGCGCGGCTGGCCGAGTCGCTCCTGGCGAGCGGGCAGGTGCTGCATCGGGCCGGGCCGCTGCTCGGCGCGGCGGGCGGCGTGGCCGCACGCGATGATCGGCGGGATTGCGCACCTCGCGCGCCTCCCGCCGATCATCGCGACTTCGTCGGCACCGTCAGCGACGCCACTTCAGACGAGGTGGGTGCCGCCTGCGCGGGCGCCGCAGCGGCGGCGGCCGGCTGGGCCGCGACGGCAGCGGATACGCGTGCCGCGGCCCTGGGGCGCGCGGCGGACTTGCTCGAGGCGCGCGCGCCGCAGCTCCTCGGGCTCATCGTGCGCGAAGCCGGAAAATCGCTCCCCAATGCCATCTCCGAAGTGCGCGAGGCGGTCGACTTTCTGCGCTACTACGGTGCCCGGGCGCGTGAGCGCCTGCGCAGCGGCAAGGACCGGCCGGTGGGCCCGGTGGTCTGCATCTCGCCCTGGAATTTTCCACTGGCGATTTTCACCGGCCAGGTCGCCGCCGCCCTCGCCGCCGGCAACCCGGTGCTCGCCAAGCCCGCGGAGGAGACGCCCCTGATCGCGGCCGCCGCGGTGCAGCTGCTGCTGGAGGCCGGGATTCCCTCGGGAGTGCTGCAATTCCTGCCCGGAGCGGGCGACATCGGCGCCGCGCTGGTCGCCAACAGCGCGACCTGCGCCGTGATGTTCACCGGCTCCACCGAAGTCGCGCGCCTGATCCAGCGCCAGCTCGCGGGCCGCCTCGGCCCTGGGAACCGGCCCGTACCCTTCATCGCCGAGACCGGGGGCCAGAATGCCATGATCGTGGATTCCTCGGCGCTGCCTGAGCAGGTGGTGGGCGATGTGCTCGCCTCGGCCTTCGACAGCGCGGGACAGCGCTGCTCGGCCCTGCGGATCCTTTGCCTGCAGGAGGATATCGCCGGGCAGGTGCTCTCGATGCTCAGGGGCGCGATGCGCGAGCTCGTCATCGGCAATCCCGACCGGCTGCCGACCGACGTCGGCCCGGTCATCACCGCCGAGGCCGGGGCGATGATCAGCGCGCACCTCGAGGCCATGCGCGCGAAGGGTCACCCGATCGAGCAGTCAGAGCTCCCACCCGCCGCTGCTTACGGGAACTTTGTGGCTCCGGCACTGATTGAGATTGGCGGCCCGTCCGACGTCCCGCGGGAAGTCTTCGGTCCGGTGCTGCATGTGCTGCGCTATCGGCGCCGTGAACTCAATGCACTCATCGACGCCATCAACCGGACCGGGTACGGCCTGACCTTCGGCCTGCACACCCGTATCGATGAAACGATTGCCCAGGTGACGCGACGCATCGCCGCCGGAAACATCTACGTCAATCGCAACATCATCGGCGCCGTGGTGGGCGTCCAGCCCTTTGGCGGCACCGGGCTGTCGGGCACCGGACCCAAGGCGGGCGGCCCCTGGTACCTCGAGCGCTTGCTCACGCGAAGCCCCGATGAACCAGAATCGGCGAAGCCGGGCGACATCGAGCCCGCCCCGCCCCCGGCCGCCGTGGCGTATGGCCATTTTCTCGAAGCGCACGGCCAGGAGGCTGCCGCCAGGCGCGTGGCGCAATACCTGCGCCGCACTCGCCTCGGAGCGGCACGCGAACTTCCCGGGCCGGTCGGTGAACGCAACTTGAGCGCCGTGCGGCCGCGCGGCGCCATCGTGGCGCTCGCGCAGACCCGATTTGGCGCCCTGGTGCAGCTCGGCGCGATTCTGGCCACCGGCAATAGCGCAATCATCCAGGCCGGCAATCCGGCCGCCGCCGAACTCGCCGGGCTCCCGCAAGAGTGCCGTGCGCTGCTGCAACGCTGCGATGACTGGCGCCTGGCGGTGCCGTTCGCGGCCGTGCTGTTCGAAGGGGACGCGGCCCCGTTGCAGGCGACCGCCCGGCAGCTGGCCGCGCTCGAGGGACCGATCCGGCAGATCCAGGGCGTCACGGTGAGCGGCCTGGCCGCAGGAGCAGAGGACTATGCGCTGGAAGCGCTGCTGGAGGAGGTGTCGATCAGCACCAACACCGCCGCGGCCGGCGGCAACGCGCAACTCATGATGCTGGGCTGAGCGCCTTCGATCAGATCAGCTCCACATCGGCGCCGGCGACACTGGCGCCACCGGTGCGCACCGTGCGCGACAGGGCGAGCGCCTGCGGCAGGATCTGCGCGCAGTAGAATGCGGCCGTCTGCAGCTTGGCGCGCATGAACGCCCGCTCGGCGCCGCCCGCCGCGAGCTGCCGCGCGGCAATGTGCGCCGCGCGTGCCATCAGGCAGCCACCGAGCACGATCCCGCACAGGCGCAGGAACGGCACGCCGACGGCATAGGCGGCAGCGGGTGCGGCGCGCAGCTGCGGCATCAGCGTGCTCGCCGCAGCGCGCAGCTGGCTCAAGGCCTCGCGCGCCGCGGCGACAATCGCCGGCAGCGCGGCCGACCCGGCAGCCGCACCGCCGCCCGAGCGGTGGCCACTCAATTCAGCGTCGAACTCGTCGAGGAGCGATCGCAACGCCACCCCCGAATCGCGCATCAGCTTGCGGCCAAGCAGATCGTTGGCCTGGATCGCGGTCGTGCCCTCGTAGATCGTGGTGATGCGCGCGTCACGCAGGGTCTGGGCGATGCCCGTCTCCTCGATGTAACCCATGCCGCCGTGCACCTGCAGTCCCAGCGACACCAGTTCCGTGCCGTACTCCGTTCCCCAGGCCTTGACGATGGGGATCAACAGCTCGGCGCGCGCCAGCGCCGCGGCACACGCGCCGGCGTCGGGCAACGCATGCGCGCGATCGAGCTGCAGGGCGGCGTACATCGCCAGCGCCCGCATCGCCTCGACCCCGGAGCGGATGGTCAGCAGCATGCGTTGCACGTCCGGGTGGCGGATGATCGTCAGCGGCTTGTCGCTCGCAACACCCGCGGGCCGTCCCTGCACCCGGTTGCGCGCCCATTCAGTCGCGCGCTGGCGCGCGCTTTCCGCCAGACCGACGCCCTGCAGGCCCACGGACAGGCGTGCCGCATTCATCATGATGAACATGCACTCGAGACCGCGGTTGGCCTCGCCGACCAGGAATCCGGACGCACCGCCCGTGTCCCCGTACGCCAGCACGCAGGTCGGGCTGGCCCGGATCCCCAGCTTGTGCTCGATCGACACGCAGCGCACGTCATTGCGCTGGCCGGGATTGCCCGCAGCGTCCGGCAGGAACTTGGGCACGACGAACAGCGACAGGCCCTTCACGCCGGCGGGCGCGCCCTCGATGCGCGCGAGCACCAGGTGCACGATGTTCTCGGCCAGATCGTGATCACCATAGGTGATGAAGATCTTCTGGCCCGTGAGCAGATAGTGGTCTCCGGCCGCCGCGGCGCGCGTGCGGATGGCACCCAGGTCCGATCCGGCCTGCGGCTCGGTGAGATTCATGGTCCCGGCCCAGTGGCCGGTGATCATCTTCGGCAGATAGGCCGCCTGCAATTGCGGCGAACCGGCAATCAGCAGCGCTTCAATGGCACCGCGCGAGAGCAGCGGGCAGAGCATGAACGCGACATTGGCGCCGCACCAGATTTCCTCCACTGCGGTGCTGAGCACCTGCGGCGCACCCTGCCCGCCGTGCGCAGTGTCGATGCCCAGCAGCGGCCACCCGCCGTCCACGTACTCTAGGTAAGCCTCGCGAAATCCGGCGGGCGTGGTGGCCCCTGCACTCGTCCAGGCCGCGCCCTGACGATCGCCGGAGGCGTTCAGGGGCGCCAGCACGTCGGTGGCAAAACGGTCGGCCTCGTTGAGCACGGCGGCGGCGAGGTCGGCCGAGTACTCGGAAAACCGGGGCAGCCGCGCCAGTTCGCCGGCTTCGAGGAGCGAATCGAGCACGAAACGCAGGTCAGCGACAGGCGCCCGGTACACCAGCAAACCTCCAGCGAAGCCGCGGCACAATATGACAAGTTTACAGAATTCGTCGTCTTCGCGGTGGAACGGGAGTGCCGTCACGGCGACAGATGCACTCATACCTCATGATCGGCACCATGTCCAAGCTGTCGGTGATCACAGCCTCCGGCATGGCGCCTCCGTCATTTAATGAGCTGGGCGCCACGCTGCTGCGGGCACTTCGATCGCGGCGGCCGCTGGCGTTTTCGCTCCATGACTCGGCCGGTGAAACCCTGTGGATGAGCGCCGGCTCGATCGGCCCCGATGAGCACGCCCTGGTGCACGACGCGCTCGATATGTTCGCCCTCGAACTGCGGCGCCACTGCATTCATCGCAAGCTCGACGACGGCCGCCGCGCACTGTTCCTCGCGGCCCGCGATCCACTGGGTGGTTGCAGCGGACTGGGATTTGCCCTCATCGAGGGCGGACCGGTCGATGAGTCGCACTTCATCACCCCGCCGCTCCGTGCGCTGTTGCAGCGATTCAGCATGCTGCTGGCACCCAAGGTCGAGAGGCGCGGCGCGCCCGCCGCGCCCGAGACCGTCAACACCGCCGAGTTGCCCGATGGCATGCCGATTCGCGCCCGCGCCTATACCCGGCTGCAGTCCGGCAGCGTCACCCGACGCTACGAGATTTCGACCCCGGCCGTAGACGCGCAGCACGACGCCTCCGTGTTCGAACGGGTGTCTGACTGGCTGGTCCAGCATCGCCAGCGACACGCCGCCAAGCCCTCCAGCTTTGCCGTCGCCATCTCTGCGGCCGCGGCCCACGATCCGCGTTTCGCCCAGCGCATCGAATCGTGCCTGACCCGCAACGAGCTCGACGAAGGCGTAATGATGCTGCTCCTGCCCGCTGCCGCCTGGACCGGCCCAGCCGCGCGATTGCGGCCGCTGCTCGAGATCTGCGAGCGCCTGCATTGCCACGTGATACTCGACGATTTCGTGATCAACGAGGCGGCCCTGCAGCTGCTGCGCCACAAGGCCATCCGCATGCTCAAGTTGAGCGCCGAGCTGACGTCGGCGGCGATGCTGGATCGCTACCCGCGCGCCCTGCTGTCGGCCTGCACGCAGATCGCGCGCGTCCTCGGGCTGCACTGCATCGCCAAGCGCGTGGATTCCGCGGCTGCGAGCCGCTGGCTGGCCGCCGCGGGCGTCGATTATATCGACCCGCTCAATCCCGCCGAAACAGCCGTTGCAGCAGGGACGAAGCCGGTTTCGTCGCAGGGGCGGGCTTCGTAGCCTGGGGCGGCCTGGTGGCCGGAGGGACCTTCATCGCAGGCGCGGATTTTGCAGCCGGTGGAGATTTGGCGGCAACCTTCGGCGCCTTGGCCCCGATGGCAGCGCCATAGGGATCGTAGCCGGTCACGCTCGGGGGGCCGGCTGGATCGCCCGGCTGTTGCCCTTCGGCCTTGTCCTGCAGTACTTCCGGATCGTCCTCGAGCTTCAGGCCGGGCACTTCGAGGCGCCGCAGCAGATGCGTGGTGTTCTCGATCGCGTGACGGCCCGATTCCACCGCCCACTGCCATACGGCGTTGCCGCGCGCGTCATGCTGCACGGCGCCGGGACGGCCGGGCTTTCCCCCGTCCTTGTCGCCGCCCTTTTCGTCCTTTTTCTCGCCCATGGGCTTACCAGCTGTAATGAACCCGGTACCGGACCACGCTCTCCCCATCCTTCGGCACCGTGACATTGAAGTATATGAGTTGCGCGCTGTCCTTGCTGAACTCGTGCGAATGCGTCAGCACCTGCCACTTGCTCCAGCGGTACATCGCTTCGCGCACCTGGACTTCCACATCCTGTGATTTGTGGTTGCGCAGCTTGATCTCGATTTCTTCCTCCACCCAGCGGGCGTGCGTATCGACGGCGTAGTCCACCTGCCGCCGCTCACCCACCACATCAAAGGCGCTGCCGAGCTTCAGGCGCACCGTCTCGTCCTTCGGCGTGTGACCGATCACGTCTTCGCCGATGAACTCCAGGCTCCCATCCGCGCTGTCCAGCTTGGATACGCGCACGCGGCCGGCCGGGAGCGGCACGCCGAGGCCCGAAGCCGCGTCGTTGCGAAATTCAACGTAGCTGTCCACTTTGGTATTCGCGGCGAAGCCCGGATCGCGCTCCGTGTAGGGCTGGCCAGAGGCCGTGGCGCCCAGCGCATCGTAGATCAGCAGGCGCCGGGCCGGGATCCGCCGCGCCTGGTCGAAGAGCTCGAGCTGCTTAGTGGAGTTGTCCGGCAGCGTAGTGGTGCGGCCCAGCGTATAGAGGTGAAATTCGTCGAAGGCCTTCTCGGCGAAGCCGTCTTCCGCGCCCCTGGCCCTCATGGCCGACAGTGCGGCCATGGGGACCGGCCGATGCGGCTGCACGCGATTGACGTCGCCGGCAACCAGTTTCAGGCGCGCATCCTTGTAGGTGGCGCCGGACTGATTGATCACGCTCACCCACGCGGATAAATCCAGCAGGCCGGTGTTGGCGGCGCGCCCTTCGCTGAATACCACGTTGTAGTCCGCCCACCAGGTGATGCCGCTGGTCTGGTAAGTGACGCGCGCGCGCTGCGTACCGCCGACCGGCGATTGCAGCTCCCACACCAGCGTGGGCCGCGTAATCAGGCCGCCGGGCAGATCGGGAAAATTCACGGCCGAATAACTGTTCAGGGCATGGACCGTGCCGTCGGCGCTGCGCAGCACCAGTCCGTCCACCGCCGAGAGCAGCGTGCCCGCCACGCTCGAGCTCTCATTGCCGACGTTGCGCTCGACCGTGATGGGGCGATCCAGGTAGCGCAACAGGAGCTTTGGCGTGCTGACCAGGTCAAACTGAAAGTTCTGTTCCAGAACGCGCACGCCCGCATTCGCCGGCACCGTGAAAGTCACGGTCGTCGGATCGATGAGCCCGGCAACGTCGCTGAAACGCAGACTCGAACGACCGGAGGCCAGCTGCACGTCCCGGTCCTGCCGGACCATCGCATAGCCCGGCACTGCAGTGGCGGCGGGCAGCGGAGCGCCCGGCACCGGGCGATAAAATTCCGCAGCGATGGCCCCCGGCTGTTGCGAGCTGTAGATGGTCAGCGCGGATTCGTCCGGCTGCGCGGCACAGATTGCCGGCAATGTCAGGACGATGAACTGCAAACCCATCCGTGAACCCATGAGTGCGTCCTCGAATTGAAGATCAAAGTGCGACGCAGTTCACAACGGCTCGCCGGAACTGTGAGCCCACTCCCGTGCACCGGCGGGCACTGAGAGGCACGATACTCTCTGGCCCGGCCGAATGGCATATCCTAACCCTATGCGCACAGCGCCGTTAATTACGCCTCCGCCCTCCAGGGGCACGGGCGCCGCGCCTGCCGCACCCGCGGTGCCGCTGGCGATGCCGGTACCGGCGATGCCCATGGATCGCGACTTCATCGTTCGCAACCAGATTGCGGAGCGCTACATTTCCGGCCGGCTGCCGCTGCGCGGCGCGCAGGATTTCGAGCGTTACTGCCTGCAGCACCCGGAACTGATCGATGAACTCGGCCTGCCCGAACGCGTGCACGCGGGCCTGCGGCTGCTCGAGGCCGGCGGTGTTGCGCTTCCCTGGGACGAGAAGCCGCAGAGCTGGTGGCAGAAGCCGACGGCCCTGATCGCCGTGGCAAGCATCGCCTTCATCACCCTGATCTTCGCGGCCGTGATGGGCGGCAAGCTGTCCGCGCGCGAAGCCACCATCCATCAGCTGCAGAGCCGCGTCGCCGAACAGCCGGTGGATCCGGCCACCAGCACGCGCACCATCAAGCTCATGCCCAGCCGCACGGCACCGTCGCAGCGCGCCGCGGTGACCCTGGGCGGCGGCCCCGCCCAGATGGCCGACCTGAAGATCGACATGTCCTGGTCGAAGTACACCGCCTTCCGCGTCACCATCGACCGGAAGGACCAGGGCCGGGTGGCGGTGCTCAACTACATGCTGCGCGACTCAAACGGCGATTTACGGTTCTCATTCAATGATTCCGCGCTCGGTCCCGGCCTTTACCAGTTCGCCATCGAAGGCCTGACGGTGCGCAGCGAGGTTGAACCGCAGGCCTGGATCACCCTCGCCGTAGCTCACTGAAGCGCGGCGGGCGCGAGCGCGTCCGGGCGCCTCATCTCCTAGTCCAGCACCGTACGTGGCGGGTGATTGAGCACCGGCCGCGTCGCCAGCCAGCCGCTGGCCCCGACCAGCAGCGTGGTGCACAGGACTCCGGCGCACCACATCAATCCATCGAACCTGTAGTGCAGGTCCAGTTGCCGCGCCAGCAGATACCCGCCGAGGGCTGCGCCGCAGGCCGCGAGCAGGCCGGCCAGCAATCCCATGACGGCAAATTCCGCGAAGCTGGAGCGCAGCAGCATCGCGCGCCCGGCCCCCAGGACCCGCAGGATGGCCGTCTCGTAGCGGCGCTCATCGCGGCTGGACTGCACCGCCGCCAGCAGGACCGTGAGGCCGGCAAACAGCGTAAAAATAAACACGCTCTGCACCGCCGTCACGGCCTTGTCGATGACCGAGCGCACCTGGGCCAGCAGGTCGCCGATGTTGAAGATCGAGACGCTCGGAAACCGGCGCACCAGCGCGGCGAGCGCCCCGGCGGAGCGCGGCTGGAACAGCGCGCTCGTCATGTAGCTGCCCGCCGTGCCATCGAGCAATCCCGGCGGAAACATGATGAAGAAGTTCGGCCGAAAGCTGTCCCATTTCACCTTCCGAAAACTGGCGACGCTCACATCGAACTGCTCGCCTGCGACATCGAAGCGCAGCCGATCGCCGAGCTTCAGGTCAAGCGACTCCTGGAACTCGCTGGCGAGCGACACCAGCGGCTTGCCTGAATCCGCCGGGCCCCACCAACGCCCGGCGATGATGTGGTTGTCGTCGCCGAGCTCGGCCGCCCAGGTGAGATTCTGCTCGCGATCGGCCAGGTCGCCGCGCGGGCGTCCGCGCCCGCCGCGCAGCATCGTCGGGCGCGGCAGGCGCGGATTGAGCTTCTCACCATTGATGCCGACGAGGCGCCCGCGCACCATGGGCAGCATGCGCTCCGGTTGCGCGCCCGCGGCAAGCAGCGCATTGCGGAAATCTTCCTTCTGAGCGGTGGGGATATTCACAAAGAAATAGTTCGGCGCGCCCTGCGGCAGGCTGGTGCGCCAGTCGTTGACCAGATCGCGGCGCAGGATCGCCAGCACCAGCAGCAGCATGACGCCGAGCCCAAACGCCACGATCTGCGCGACCGCCGCGGCCCGCCGGCGCGACAGATTGGCGAGCCCGTGGCGCAGCGGCAGGCTGGCGCTGCCGCGCGCGCGGCCTGCAAGCGCCACCAGCAGGGCGCCACTGAGCGCCAGGCACAGCAGCGCCGCCGCCAGCGCGGCGACGAACCAGAGACTGAAGCGCCACTCGCCGAGGGTGCCGTAAATGACTCCGGCTATCGCGGCGGCCGCAGGCGCGAGCGACAGCCACAGGCGCGCGGGCGGCGGCCCGGCGTCACGGCGCAGCACCCGCAATGCCGGCACCCGCGTGAGTTGCAGCAGCGTGGGCAAGGCGAAGCCGGCCAGCATGGCGATGGCCACGACGAGTCCGGCGAGGACCGGCCAGGCGCTGGCCGGAGGCAGGTCCGTGCGCAGCAGCCCTGCGAGCGCACGCAACAGCCAGCTTTGCGTCAGCCAGCCGGCGGCTGAGCCCAGGATCGTAGCCAGCACGCTCAGCATCAGCATCTGCATGAGGGTGACGCCCAGCACGAAGCGGCGCGCGGCGCCGAGGTTCTTCATCAACGCCACCACGTCCAGGTGGCGCGCCACGTAACCGCGCGCGCTCATGGCCACCGCCACGGCGCACAGCAGCAGCGCCACCAGGCTGGCCAGCGACAGGAAGCGGCTCGCGCGCTGCGCCGCGTCGCCAATCTGCGGGCTGGCGTCGGCGACGCGCGCCAGGCGCTCTGCGGGGCGCGCGTGCGCCGTGAACCACTCGTCGTAGCGGCCCAGGGCACGGGCGGAGCCCGCCAGCAGCAGGACGTACTGCATGCGGCTCGCCGGCTGCACCAGCTGCGTGGCCGCGAGATCGGCATCGTTGAACAGCAGTGCCGGTGCGAACTCCACGAAGGCCGAACCCTGGTCGGGGCGCGCGATCAGGATCCGGTCAATGCGCAGCGCGCGCGCCCCGACCATGAGCGTGTCGCCGGGGACGGCCCCGAGCGCCGCCGCGAGCCGCGAATCCGGCCAGCAATAGCCCGCCGCGGGGATCTCGTGCGTCACCTCCCCGACGGCAAACGCCTGCGCAGCGGTCTTCAGGCTGCCACGCAGCGGGTAGCCGGCACTGACCGCGCGCACATTGGCGAGCTGGCTGGCATCGCCCTTGAAGACGACCGAGATCAGCGTCGTGAGGTGCGCGCTCTCAAGCCCCAGGGTGCGCGCTTCCGCCCCCAACTCCGGTGACGGCGGCTCGGGGGTCTCCACGCGCGCGTCGGCGGCGAGCACCTCGCTGGCCTGCGCCTGCACGGCGCGCCCGATGCGATCGACGAGAAAACCCACTCCGGTGAGCGCCGCCACGGCCACTGAGAGTGACACCAGCAGCACCGCCAGTTCCCCGGAGCGCCACTCACGTCGCAGCAGGCGCATTGCCATCCACAGCATG
>Ga0193713_1000073_pt1 | contig 28325 bp, 27 predicted proteins | sample H3a2metaG_FD_143054 | JGI IMG/M metagenome (GOLD analysis project Ga0193713, IMG submission 143054) | Soil microbial communities from a riparian zone of the East river system, Colorado, United States - H3a2 | ecosystem: Environmental > Terrestrial > Soil > Riparian zone | place: USA: East River... | reverse complement strand
CCCCGGCGCGAGCGCGCCACCACGCTTTCCAACGGAGGACACCTCAGTTGTTTCATCGACGACTGCGCCTGCTGTAGGCGGCACCCCTGCGCCCGGAGGTTTTCCGACCACCGATACCTCAGTCGTAACATCGGCACCGGAAACGATCTCAAGCACGGGTGCCGGCGCATCGTTAACGCAGCCAATCACTATCGGTGGCGGCAGAAATTACATGAACATTTCCTTCGACGGTTTGTTCGCACTCGCTTATTCCAGCGCGAAGGACCTTGATCACATCGAAGTAGGTGATCACGATCCGCAGCAACGCGGCTTCAACGCCCGCAACATCGAGCTGGCGTTTGACGGTGCGGTTGATCCTTACTTCGAAGGTTTCGCCAACATCGTTTTCAAGTTGGACAACGACAACCAAACCGATGTCGAAGTCGAAGAAGCATTCATGCAAACGACTAGCCTGCCGTTCAACCTGCAACTGAAAGCCGGGCAATTCTTCGCCGCCTTCGGTCGCCTGAACCCGACGCATCCGCACACTTGGGACTTTGCGGACACGCCTCTCGTGAACGGCTTATTTCTCGGGCCCGACGGATTGCGCGGCGTTGGCGCGCAAACTTCCTGGACGCTACCTCTGCCGTGGTATTCGCAACTGATCTTTGCGTCGCAAAATGGGCGCGGCAGCACGGGATTTTCGTTTCGCAATCCTGGTGACAACGGAATATTTTTCGACCGCATAACCACCGATCGCGAAGCGCGCGGTTTGCAAGATTTCGTCTGGATCCCTCGTTGGGAAAATTCCGTCGATCTTAGTCCAACGCAGGTGGTGCTGGCCGGCGTTTCGGGCGCATTCGGCTCCAACGAAACCGGCGCAAATTCGCGAACCCAGATTTACGGCGCTGATTTCCTTTACAAGTGGAAAAGCTCCCATGCTGAAGGGGGTTTTCCGTTTGTGAAATGGCAGACGGAATTCATGTATCGCCGGTTCCAAGCCGGCCAGGGCGCGGATGAATCGTTTCCTGTCGCGGAAACGTTTCACGATTGGGGACTGTATTCGCAGGTGCTGTGGGGATTTAAAAAAGGATGGGTCGCTGGTATTCGTGGCGACTATGTCGACATGCAGGATTCCAAGTTTACCGATGACTTAGATCGGCAATCACGTTGGCGGATCAGTGCGAATCTCACCTGGTATCCGACTGAGTTTTCAAAAATCCGATTGCAGTACAATCAGGATTTTCTGGAGGAGAATTTTTTCCTGTCCGCACGGCAAGTCGAGTCGGTCTTTCTCCAGTGGGAATTCATTCTCGGCTCGCATGGAGCGCACAAATTTTAAAAGATCACTATGAAAAAATTTCCTTTTATGTTCGCCGCGCTCTTCGCGGCTTTCGTTTTGCCGGCTCACGCCAAACTCAATGTGGTTGCAACTTTGCCCGACTTTGGTTCGCTCGCCCGCGAAATCGGCGGCGATAAGGTCGACGTCACGGTGATGGCGAAGCCGACGGAAGATCCGCACTTTGTCGATGCCCGGCCGAGTTTCGTCGTCTCAATGCGCAGCGCCGACGTCTTAATCGATGGTGGCGCGGAGCTCGAGCTCGGTTGGCTGCCGCCACTTTTACAAAACGCGCGCAACCCGAAAATCGAGATCGGCAAGCCGGGACGCGTTCAGGCTTCGCAGGGAATTCGTCTCATGAACGTGCCCGCGAATGTGACGCGCGCTGCAGGGGATGTGCACGCGCTCGGCAACCCGCACTTTATGTCCGATCCCATCATCGCCAAGGCGGTTGCGCAGCACATCGCGCAAGCGCTCTCCGCGGTCGATCCTGCGAACGCCGCGTTTTATGAGGCGAACTACAAAAGGTTTGAAGCCACGATAAACGCGAAGCTGCAAGAATGGGGCGCGGCTTTGCTGCTCTTTAAAGGACAGAAGGTTGTCGCCTATCACGACTCGTGGCCATATTTCGCGCACCGTTTCGGCTTGAACATCGATATCTTTCTTGAGCCGAAGCCGGGCATCCCTCCTTCCCCGTCGCACCTTGCCGAGGTGATTGCACAGATGAAAGCGCAGAAGATCAAAGCAGTCATCGTCGAGCCGTTTCACGATCGGAAAATCGCGGAGAAAGTTGCGAACGCGACCGGTGCGAAAGTCGTGGACTTTTCGCAATTCCCGGGCGGCCTGCCGGGAACGGACAATTACGTAAAGCTGATCGACACCCTCGTCTCGCGACTGGCCGCGGCGCTGAAATAGTTATGTGGGAGGTAATGTTTTGGCCAATCGTGGCCTGCGTGCTTTTGCCGTGGTTGCTGGTTTATCTCGGCCTGCATGTCGTGCAGCGCGGTATCATTTTCATCGACATCGCCATGGCGCAAATGGCGTCGCTTGGAATTTGTCTCGCAGTTTTATTTCATCTCGATCTTCAAAGCTGGACAACCTTCGGCATCGCGCTCGGGTTCACCCTCGTGGGCGGCGCAATTTTTTCCGTGACGGGAAAACGCGCCAGCCAGATTCCGCAGGAAGCAGTCATCGGCATTTCCTATGTGGTCGCCGCGGCGGCAGCGGTCTTACTGCTCAGCCGCGCGGCAGAAGGAGACGAACAAATCAAGCAAATGTTGGTGGGCAACATCCTGCTTGTGACTCCGGTGGAAGTTTGGAAATGCTTCGCGCTTTTCGGCGCGGTCGGCCTTTTGCATTTCGCGCTGCGCAGAAATTTTCTGCTTGTTTCCTTCGATCGCGACGCGGCGTATGCCAAAGGATTGCGTGTGCGCTGGTGGGACTTTCTTTTCTACGCGGCGTTTGGTTTGGTCGTGACCAGTTTCGTGCGCATTGCGGGCGTGCTCCTCGTCTTTAGTTATCTCATTGCGCCCGCGGTTTGCGGAATCAATCTTGCCGACCGTATTGGTAATCGTTTGCTCATCGGTTGGATCATTGCACTCATCGGCGGAATTGCTGGTCTGTTTCTCTCGTTCTGGTGGGACCTGCCGTCAGGCGCAGCGATCGTCTGCACTTTCGGTGCGTTACTGATCATCATTTCGATCTACAGTTTGCTTCGCGCTCGATTACGCATAGCGCGGTCGCAATTATCGCCCTAGGACTTGAGGGCGCCCATTTCGTGCTCGCGGCAATGTTGGGTCTCGATCGTCAGGTGAGCTAACTCCCCGTGCCCTCGCAGCATCTCCCGATATTCATCAGAACTCTTGGGTCGATGGGCAACGATTGAGACGATCGCAGCGAATTTCCCAGTGCCGACTTGCCAGACATGCAAATCGGTCACGATCGAATCGCCGTCGCTTTCCACCGTCCGCCGGATTTCTTCCGGCAGATCGGACGATGGCGGAGTGCGATCGAGCAAAATCCCGCTCGTGTCGCGTAACAGAGTGTAAGCCCAGGAAAACACAACCCCGCTCCCGACAAGTCCGACCACCGGATCGAGCCACGCCCAGCCAAAGAATTTGCCACCACTGAGTGCGACAATTGCCATAACGCTCGTGAATGCATCTGCAAGCACATGCAGATATGCGGCGCGAAGATTCAAGTCACGATGATGAGCGCTGCCATGACTGTGACCTTCAGAATCATGCTCATCCTTGAGCAGAAAGGCACAGCCCAGATTCACCGCTAATCCCAGGCAGGCGATGCCGATTGCTTCATTGAAATGAATTGTCAACGGAGCGAATAACCGGCGCACCGATTCACCGGCCATCAGCACCGCCACAACTGAGAGTACTACGGCGCTGCCAAAACCGCCGAGCACACCAATTTTTCCAGTGCCAAAACTGAACCGCACGTTCGAGGCATGCCTTCGCGCGAGATAGTAGGCCACCGCGGTGATGAGGAACGCAATTACATGCGTGCTCATGTGCCAGCCATCGGCCAGCAACGCCATCGAATGCGACATCAGACCCACGGTGATCTCGAGCACCATCATCCCCGCCGTGATACCGATCACGATGCGAGTGCGCCGTTCCGCCCTGGAAAAATCGGGAACGAAGTCGTGGGTCTGCTGAAAACGCGAATGATCCGAGCGGTGCATCGATTCCAAAGCTACGCGATTTTTAATGGTGGCAAAGGTTACAGGGCGTCCCTGTGGAACGACGCCGCGTCTGGCACAGACGCTCTACAAATTTTGTTGCTTTAATTCGGCGGTTGGCACAACCGCCGCTACACTTTCTCGCGTGCATTCGTTTCGTTATCGCAACGGCCAGCTTCACTGCGAAGATGTTGATCTTGGGTGCGTCGCGGAAAAGTTTGGAACCCCGCTTTACGTTTACAGCGCTGGCACGATTCTCGATCATTACCATCGGCTCGATGCTACATTGGCCCCGCTCGATCATCAGATCGGTTACGCGGTTAAAGCAAACTCGAATCGCTCGATTCTGAAGTTGCTCGCGGAAGCGGGCGCGGGTTTCGATATCGTTTCTGGTGGCGAACTTTATCGTGTGCTCGCGGCAGGCGGCGATGCCGCGCACTGCACTTTCGCCGGCGTCGGGAAATCGCGTGAAGAAATCGAATATGCTCTCGAGAAGCGTGTTTACTGCTTCAACGTCGAGAGCGAAGCGGAGTTGGATTACATCGACAAGATTGCTGGCGCGAAAAATTTGCGTGCGCCGATCGCACTGCGCGCAAATCCCGATGTCGATCCACACACACACGATTACATCTCGACCGGCTCACACGAGAATAAGTTCGGCATTGCGCTCGATCGGATCGCCGCGGTTTACGAGCGCGCTGCGGAGAAGAGCAACATCGACGTCGTTGGCGCACAGATGCATATCGGCTCGCAAATCACGGAGGCTGCGCCCTTCGCGGATGCGATCAAAAAAGTCGTGCCAATTGTGCGCGACTTGAAATCGAAATACGGGATCAAGTTTTTCAGCGTCGGCGGCGGACTCGGAATTGTTTACGAATCGTCATTTGAGAGCGGCGCCAAGGAATGGTGGGATTCGAGAGCGCACAAGAGCAAGAGCTTGTCTATCCGGCAATATGTCGATGCAATCTTGCCGTCGCTGCGCGAACTGAAGCTGCGGATTCTGCTTGAGCCGGGACGATTGCTGGTCGGGAACGCTGGCGTTTTGCTGACGCGGGTCCGTTACATCAAACGGACCGGTGCAAAGAAATTCGCGATCGTCGATGCGGGCATGAACGATCTGATTCGGCCGGCGCTTTACCACAGTTATCATGAGATTGTGCCGGTTGAGGAACCGCGTTGTCGGGCGTCCGCCGCGGCGGACGCCACAGCTGGGAATAAGACGGAGACGATCGACATAGTCGGCCCGGTTTGCGAGAGCGGTGATTTTTTTGCGCTCGATCGCGAAATGCCGGAACTGCGCGAAGGCGATTTGCTCGCGATCATGAGCGCGGGTGCTTACGGGTTTGTGATGGCCTCGAATTATAATTCGCGGTCGTTGCCAGCTGAAACGCTTGTGCGTGGCGACAAGTTCGCGCTCATTCGAAAACGACAACCCATCGAAGATTTGGTGCGCGACGAAATCGACCCGCAATGGGAGGGCGATTGACCTCAATCGCCCGGCGGAGTACGACGCACACACCGAGGCGGTTCGGTGAACCGCCCCTACCTCCACTTGCGGATTTTCGTCTCCCGCATAAATAGTGTTCCCGCCAATAAGTATTATGCGTCGGTTTTCTCTCTTACTCGTGTTCTTAGTCACGCTCGCGCTTGGCGGGCGCGCTTTCGCCGCGAACACGGAGTGGGTCATCGTCGTCGGCGGACCGTCTCTTTATCAATGGGAGCATTACAAGACTTATCCGCACGATCATTGGTGGGCAAACTTTGTCCGGGCCGCACGATTGCGCACCGAGCAATTGCGCGCCCAGCTTGGCCCCGATGCGTTGATCACCTGGCTCGTGTACAAACAGGGCTACCTCGATCGCGCACAGCAAGAGCACCAGGATTTGATCGGCTTTATCAATTCGGTCGGCGAGAAATATCATCTCAATATTGTTTATTTTCATGCCGGCTCCGAAGTGATCAATTATTTGAATGCCGGCCAGTCGCGACGCCAGATCAAGATCGCCGGGTTCGAATATTTTGGGCACTCTAACCGCGCCTGTTTCATGTTTGACTACAGTAACGTGCTCGACAGCGCGTCGAAATCGTGGCTGCACGAGAACGATCTATCCAAAATCCAGCGGAGCGATTTTGCTTACGGCGCATATGTCAAAAGTTGGGGCTGTCACACCGGCGAGGAGATGTCGAAGAAATGGCACGCCGCCACCGGAACGCACATGATCGGCGCCATTGGCAAAACGCAGTTCATGATGGAGGAGCTGCCGATCCTTACTTCCGACAACGGCAAGTGGGTGAATTGAGCGGCTGGGGAAGTCGCGAAATGGACGGGCAAGCCCGGGAGGCGAGCGAGTCAATTAATTTCGATTTTCGATTTTCGATTTTCGATTTAACATCGCGGCCACGCGATGAGATTTGATCAGCTCTCGACACTCTACCACCAGCCGCTCTTCGATTTAATTTCGCAAAGCCGGGCTGTGCATCTCAAGCATTGGAGCGGCGAGGAAGTCCAGCGCTGCAGTTTGCTAAGCATCAAGACCGGCGGCTGCAGCGAAGATTGCGCTTACTGCGCCCAATCGTCGCATTATTCCACGGGCATCGAACGCGAGGAGTTATTGTCGATCGAAACGATTGCTGTCGCGGCAAAACGGGCCCGCGCACAAGGCGCGACCCGATTCTGCATGGGTGCGGCCTGGCGGGGCGTACGCGACGGCTCGGAAAAGTTCGACCGCGTTCTCGAGATCGTGCGGAAAGTGAGCCAGCTCGGCATGGAAGTGTGTGTCACGCTCGGTGAGATTGGGCCGGCCGAAGCGCACAAACTCAAGGCTGCGGGGGTGACCGCTTACAATCATAATATCGACACTTCGCCCGAGTTTTATCCGGAGATTGTGAGCACACATACTTTTAACGATCGATTGAATACGATTGCTGCTGTGCAGGAGAGCGGGATGTCAGTTTGTTGCGGCGGGATCGTCGGCATGGGCGAATCGGAAGATGATCGTCTGCGCATGCTCGAAGTTCTGAGCAACCTCGATCCACCCCCAGAAAGCGTGCCGATTAATTGTTTGATGGCGATGCCAGGCACGCCGTTGGCCGACCAACCTGCGGTTGATATTTTTGAACTGGTTCGGCTGATCGCGGTCGCGCGGATCGCATTGCCGAACGCGCGGGTGCGACTGGCGGCGGGTCGCACCCGGATCTCGCGCGAAGGCCAGGCGCTCTGCTTCTTTGCTGGCGCAAATTCAATTTTCTTTGGTGATAAACTTCTCACCGCAAAGAACCCGGAAGTAGATCTCGATTTGAGCTTGCTGCGCGAGCTCGGGTTGAACGTTGAATCCATGGACCGCAGTCACGCCGCGGCAGCCTTAATGTAGGGTCCAAAGAACACGGCAGCTGCAATTTAAATCGACATGCAAGCCGCCATTTGGCAATGAACGTGCCAAGGCGATTTGGGAGTTAGCGAAACCTCAACGGAAAAAATTATGAACTGGAAAAAATTCTTCATCGCATTCATCGCTGCCTTTGTCTTCATATTCATCTTCGAGTGGATCTTTCACGGGATCGTCCTGAAGGAGACCTACGCTGCTCTCCCGCCAGGCCTTATGCGGCCGGCAGAGGAATTCATGAAGCACTTCTTCCATTGGCTCGTGCTCGGTCAGCTCGTCTTCGTTTTCTTTTTTACGATGATCTTTGCCAGTTTTGCTGGCGGGGGAGGCGCGGGGGCCGGAGCTCGATACGGGATTTTAGTCGCGTTGCTTGGGTTTGGCGCCAATTTGATTCAGTTCGCGGTGCACCCGCTCACGACGCGGGTCCTCGGCTTTTGGGGAATCGGTGGACTGATTGAGCTGGCAATTGCCGGAGCAATCATCGGAGCGATTTACAAACCGAGCTCACACACGACCACTTAGATTCTAAGTTCGTGAAACGATTCATCGTCGCGTTCCTGGCAGCGTACATTTTTATCTTTTTCTGGGGATGGCTCCTTAACGGCGTGCTGCTGAAAGATGTTTACGCCCAAACGCCAAATCTCTGGCGGTCGCAAAGTGAAATGATGAGCTTGTTTCACTGGATCATCATCGGCCAGGCGCTGGTGGTTTTCGCCTTCGTGATGATCTATGCGAGCGGTTTCGCCGGCGGCGGCGTAATCGCGGGAATCCGCCTTGGTATCCTGTTGGAAATCGCAGCGATCGGCATGCGTATGGGCTTTTACGCGGTGCAGCCTTTTCCGGGAAACTTGATCGTTTACGGCAGCGTCGGCGGTTTGATCGAAATGATCATCGTCGGCGCGATTGTTGGAGCGATCTATAAACCCGGCGCGCCGAGTTTTCCGCCCGGCCCTAGTTAATTGCAGCGCTGACCCGCCGCCGAGTTGCCGCACCTTGAAAGGCATTGGGGCTCTGTCCCAGCTTGCGCTCAGGGCAGGCTGTTGAACGTTTGCCGTTCAATGGCTCCACTTCTGAAAACTCCGGCCGCGCTTGGGTACCGCATGCCAGCGGAATGGGAACCGCACGCTGCAACCTGGCTCTCCTGGCCCCGGCGGGAAGGAATCAGTTTCCCTGATTCATTCGATCGCGTTCTGCCGGCTTTGCGCGCGATGGTAGAGGCGCTTATCGAGTCCGAGCAAGTCTGTATCAACGTCTGCAACGGCGCACACGAAGCCGAGGCGCGCGCAGTCTTGAACGGATTACGGATGGAGCGCGTCACGTTTTATCGGATTCCGACAAACGAGCCGTGGTGCCGCGATCACGGGCCGATTTTCCTCACGCGCAACGCCGATCCGCGCCTCGCGATTGTCGACTGGGATTACAATGCGTGGGGCGGCAAGTATCCGCCGTGCGATCTCGATGAAGTCGTGCCGACCCGCGCCGCACAATTTCTCCATGCGCCAGTTTTCTATCCCCGAATGATTTTGGAAGGCGGCTCGATCGAGGTAAATGGCGCCGGCGCACTGCTGACGACAGAATCGTGTCTCCTAAATCCGAATCGCAATCCAAGTTTGGGCCGCGCAGAAATCGAGCAACGCCTCCGCGATTATTTCGGCGTCCGGGAAATTCTCTGGTTGGCGGAAGGAATCGATGGCGACGATACCGATGGTCATATCGACGATCTCGCGCGTTTCGTTTCGGAGAACACTGTCGTCACGGTTGTGGAAGTAAATCGCGAAGATAGGAATTACGAACCGCTCCAGGAAAATCTTGCGCGCTTGCGCCAGATGAAAGTCGAACAGGGCGACCTCAAGATCGTCACTTTACCGATGCCGAAAAAGATAGTGCGCGAAGGTCAGCGCCTGCCTGCGAGCTACGCGAACTTCTATATCGCGAATTCCTGCGTTCTGCTCCCAACTTTCGCCGATCCAAACGACGAAACGGCATTATCGGCCTTGCAAAAGCTTTTTCTCGATCGTCGGGTGATCGGGATCGACTGTCGGGAATTAATTTGGGGGCTGGGGACGTTTCATTGCCTTACCCAACAGCAACCCGCGGTATAGCGCATTATTCTTCCGCGAATCGTCCTGGCTTGTAGCCGCTTTTCAGAATCGCGTCGTGGAGATCGGGCGCGTGCGTCTTGCGCGCGTCGAATGTGATGACGACGCGCTCGTGACGGAGATCGACTTTGACGTTCTTCACTCCTTTGACTTTCATGAGCGGTGCGCGCAGTTTGCGCACGCATTCGTCGCAATCTTCGCCTTCCGTCGCTATCTCGATCGTTTCGAAAATCGCGTGATCGGCGCGTTCTGGGCTAAAAGGATCGCTCGGATCCGGATCATTTGGTCTTGCAGGGTCCATCGTTTCTTTATCTAACGGGCGAGGACGCCTCCGCGGCTGTCTCGCGTGCGACTGGTTCGAGCACACGCCAGACGTTTTCGGCAAGAATTTTCTGGCCGGCGGCATTTGGGTGAATACCGTCCGGCAAATTTAGCGACGGATTACCTGCCACACCATCGAGGAGATAAGGAACCATTGCAGCGCGGTTTTTTGTCGCGAGCTTGTTGAACATTTCTCCAAAGGCGGACACATAACTGTCGGCTCCATAATTCGGTAACTGCATTCCCGCGATCACGACGCGCACACTCGGATTTCTCGTTTTCACGTTATCGATAATCTCCTGCAGATTGCTTTGGATTTGATCGACCGGCACTCCACGAAAAGCGTCATTGATTCCAAGCTCGAGGATGAAGATGTCGATCTTGCGCTTCAAGTGAGACGGAAGCCGTTGCCGGCCGCCCTCGGTGGTGCCGCCGCTTGCGCTGGCGTTGGTAACTTGAAAATCCAAGCCGGCGGCGCGCAACTTATCTGCGAGCAAAAGGGGATACGCTTCGCTCGATTTGAGCTGGAACCCCTCTGAAAGACTGTCGCCCAGCACGAGAATCGTTTTCATTCGCGAAGAATTAGGCGCTGCGGTCCATGCCGCTTGGGCGCACAAGACTGACAATATGATACTGACGAGCGTGGCGTAACTCTTCATCGACAAAAGCAATGTTCGATCTTTGATGTTTGATGTTCGACGCTTAACGGTTTAACGATTCAACTCTTCAACTTTCCTTCTATGGCAAATTACGCTATTAACGGATTCGGTCGTATCGGGCGCAACGTGCTTCGCGCCATGACGCAAAAGCAAGTCGAGCGTGTGCGCGCAATCAACGATCTCACTGACACGAAGACCCTGGCCCATTTACTCAAGTGGGACTCGGTGCATGGCAAATTCGACGGCGAAATCGGCTACGATGACGAAAACATTATCGTCCGCGGGCACAAAATTAAAATTTTGAAGGAACGCGACCCGGCGAGCTTGCCGTGGAGAAAATTAGATGTCGATGTTGTGCTCGAGTCGACCGGCTTTTTCACCAGCCGCGATAAAGCCGAGCTGCACTTGAGCAAGGCGGGCGCGAAACGCGTGTTGATCAGTGCGCCGGCGAAAGATCCGGATGTGACGATTTGCATTGGCGTAAACGACAACCTCTTTAATCCCGAGAAGGATAAAATTGTCTCAAATGCGAGTTGCACGACGAATTGTCTCGCGCCAATGGCGAAAGTCTTGAATGACAAATTCGGCATCGCGCATGCATTCATGAGCACCATCCACAGCTACACCAACGACCAGCGCATTCTCGATTTTCCACATGAAGATTTGAGGCGCGCGCGGGCAGCGGCGATCAACATCATCCCGTCCACCACTGGTGCGGCAAAGGCAATCGGTGAAGTGATTCCAGAATTAAAAGGCAAATTAAACGGTGGCGCCTTCCGAGTGCCGACGCCGGATGGTTCGGTCACGGATTTCACCGCCGTGCTCGAGAAAGATGCGACCGTCGATGCCGTCAATGCGGCCTTCAAAGAAGCCGCGTCGGAGAAAAGTTACAAAGGCGTGGTCGAATACAGCGAGGAGCCGCTCGTTTCGCAAGACATTGTCGGTAATCCGCACTCATGCATTTTTGACAGCAAACTCACGTTGATGCTCGGCAATCGCTTCGTGAAAATCGTCGGCTGGTACGACAATGAGTGGGGCTACAGCAATCGCTGCGTGGAAATGCTGGAACTGATTTCGAAATAGGCACTGGCGCTATTGACTCGTGCTCAGAGGTACCGATTGACCTAAATTAATTATGGCGAAGCTCGCTCTGCGTGATCTTGATGTCCGGGGGAAACGCGTGGTGGTGCGAGTCGATTTCAATGTGCCGGTCGAATTGCGCGGCGGGAAAATCCGCATCACCGACGACACCCGCATCCGCGAAAGCCTGCCGACGATCAATTACCTGCGCAAACACGGCGCGAAGACAATTTTAATGTCGCACTTTGGCCGGCCGAAAGGTAAGCATGTCGAAAAATACTCGCTTCGGCCGATCGGTGATTATTTGCATTCGCTTATCCATCAGCCGGTCATCTTTAGTCACGATACCATTGGAGAAGTACCGGAAAAAATCATCAGTCACATGGAGAACGGCGACGTAGCCCTACTTGAGAACGTCCGGTTCCAGCCGGAAGAGGAAGCGAACGATCCGAGATTTGCGGAAGCGCTCGCTAAACTCGGCGATCTGTACGTGAACGACGCCTTTGGCACGGCGCATCGTGCGCATGCATCGACAACTGGCATCACAAAGTTCGTAGCGAAATCGGCTATGGGTCTTCTGATGGAGAAGGAGCTGAAACATTTACGCGAGGGCCTCGACAAACCGACCAAGCCGTTCGTTGTCGTTCTAGGCGGATCGAAGGTTTCCGATAAGATCGGCGTTTTGAAAGCGCTGATGGAGAAGGCCGACACAATTTTGATCGGCGGCGCGATGGCGAACACATTTCTCAAAGTTCAAGGAATCCCGGTCGGAGCGAGCCGCGTCGAGTCGGACAAGGTGGATCTGGCGCGTGAAATCCTCGATCTGGCGAAGAAACGCAGTGTGAAATTTCTGCTTCCGATTGACGCGCTGGAGGCGGAGGAGATTCGCGCCGGCGTGCCGATTCGAAACACGAGCCGGCTCTCGCCACAACACGGGATCAACGACGGGTGGCAGGCGGTTGATATCGGTGCCGCGACGATTGCGCTTTACCAGGAGGAATTAGCGAAAGCGGAAACGATCCTTTGGAATGGTCCCGTCGGCATCTTTGAGATTCCCGATTTCGCGGAAGGAACCATCGCGATCGCCGAAGCGCTGGCCCAATCGGGTGCGACGACGGTCATCGGCGGCGGCGATTCCGTTACTGCGGTGAAACAGGCTGGGCTTTCCGATAAGATGACATTCATCTCCACCGGCGGGGGCGCTTCCCTGGAATTACTCGAAGGCAAAGAATTACCCGGCGTCGCTGCGTTAACGGACAAAAAATAATGCGCAAGAAGATCGTCGCTGCCAATTGGAAGATGAACATGATGCAGGCGAGGTCGGCGCGTTTTGTCGAGTCGCTGTTGCTTGAAATCGGCGACATATCTGATGTCGAGGTTGTGATCCTGCCGCCGTTCACCGCGATCGTGAAAGTGATGGAGGCGCTTGGCACCGCTCCGAACATCAAGGTCGGTGCGCAGAACATGCATTGGGAACGCAGCGGCGCCTTCACTGGCGAGATCAGCGCTGCGCTCTTGCGCGACCTGTTTGTCCACTACGTATTGCTTGGGCACAGCGAACGCCGCAGACTGTTTGGTGAGACCGATGAAATTGTAAATCGCAAGGTGCGCGCCGCGCACGAGGCAAGCTTGCGCCCGATCGTTTGCGTAGGCGAAACGCTTAAGCAACGTGACAGAGGCAACGTCGAAAAAATCTTGTCGATCCAATTGCGTGGCAGCTTGGCCGGTCTGAGTCCTAAGGAATTGCAGGAAACGGTGATTGCGTATGAGCCGGTTTGGGCAATCGGCACCGGCCGTAACGCCACGCCGGATCAAGCGCAGGAAGCGCACACGTTTATTCGTCACACGTTGTGCACCATCGCTGATGACACAACGGCCGAGCGTGTTCGCATTCAATACGGCGGCAGTGTTAAACCGGAGAATGCGCGCGAACTAATGAGCCAGCCGGACATCGATGGTGCCCTCGTCGGTAGCGCCAGCCTCGACCCGCGCAGCTTTGCTCAAATCGTGCAGGCCGCCCGCGAAGAAGGATAGGGCAATTGACCTCAATCGCCTTTGCCCGGCGATGATCGAAACTGAGGCGGTTCAGTGAACCGCCTCTACAATTCATTTTTTGATTTCGAGATAGGTGCGCGATTGCGCATGATTCGTGCCGGGCTGCAACTCCTCGATCCGCATTTGTTTTAGGAACCAGCGATTGTCGATCTTTTGCGCGGAGACCACTTCAAACCGCTTAACGATCTGAGCGTTCCAATCGTAACCCTCCATCCGCATAAGCGCCCCGCTCGCCTTGTCGATCCACAAGAGAACATTGGAATACTGGGACTCGCGGGAAGGCGCACGCAATTGCAGCTTCCAGCAGTTGCGAGTCCGAACATTCTCCTCACCCAGGACACGCGCGGTTTGCCAGTAGAGAAATTTAAACGCGAGATCCTCGTAGGTAAGACTGGTACCGCGGATTTTCTGATTGAGCTTTTCTGCGGCAAATTTTTCCGTTCCGGTATCAGTAACGAGATCCAGCCGCGAGCTATTTTGCCCGAGTCGCAATTGGAAAACTTCGTCCGGATTAGTGAATGAATAGCGAATCAGCGGGCCGTTTTGGATAAGGCGGAACGGGATAACGAGATCGTTTTCACGGAGCTGACCTTGGAGATCGATTTGCTGGCGCGCTTCGATCATTCGAACCGAAGCCAGAATCTCCTGCGCGGAGGGCGCAGGCTGGCCGAAGATTGGCGACGTCGCAAACGCGAACCAAATGACAAATGAATGACGAAGCCGGAATGACAAAAGGAAAGGCCCGGATCGAACATTCGTCATTCGTGCTTCGTCATTGTACCGCATTTGTTTATTAGAAAGTAGCGATTAAAGCTTAAGCGCCGCTTTGTTTCGATCGCGAATGGACCAGACCCTGTTTCATCTCATTAACGGACAGTGGACGGGTCCGGCGCTCGATTTGTTCATGGCGGTTCTTAGCGATAGCGAGATTTGGAACCCGTTCCTCATCGCAATTGTGCTCGGCGCGCTCTTTTTTGGCGGATTCAAGGCGCGAGCGTTCATGGTATGCTTGCTTTTGTCTTTGCTGATCGGGGAGCTGTTTACAAGCGCTTTGAAATCGGCCATTGATCGTCGTCGTCCGAAGCAAGTGCAGGACGTGCGAATGGTCGAATTGCAAAAGGCGCGTCCGAAATTCATGACGTTGTTCAAGAAACCAACCATCCGATTTTCCGGGCAGTCCGATCGAAACCGCTCCGGGCCATCGTTTCCATCGGGGCATGTCACGAACAACGCGATCATCGCGGTATATTTGACGCTCTTTTATCCGCGACGTGGCTGGCTCTATTGGATCGTGGCGGCAGCCGTTGGTTATTCGAGAATTTACCTCGGGGCGCATTGGCCGAGCGACGTGATCGCGACCCTGTTTTTGGCAACGGGTGAAGCCTTGGTCTTGCTCGGTTTGTTTGAATTAATTTGGAGAACAGTGGCGCGAAGATGGGCGCCGGGCGTTTACGCCCGCCATCCGAGTTTGATCTCGACAGGGAGACGAATCTCCGCCTTCACTAGTCCGGATTCGGAAGTCGGAAGCTCGCGCCACATCTCATGAGCACGACGCGCTCGGTCTATTTTTTTGTCATCGCGTTAACGGTGATTCGATTGTCGATGTTAGCGACGACCGACCTTGAATTCGACGAAGCGCATTACTGGATGTGGTCAGAGCGCCTGGCGCCAGCGTATTTCAGCAAAGGACCGGGCATCGCTTTCGCGATGCGCGCAAGCACCGCAATCTTCGGCGCGAACGAATTCGGTGTCCGCTTTTTTAGTCCAATCCTGGCAGCGGGCACGAGCCTGCTCATGTTTTATTTTGCGCGGCGATTGTTCAGCGCGAGCGCGGGATTATGGACAGTCGTTGCCTTAAACGTCACACCGATTTTCAACATCGGCGCCTTCGTCATGACAATTGATTCCTTATCGGTCTTTTTCTGGTTAGCGGGGATGTTCACATTCTGGCTCGCACTGGAACGAAGCCCGCGATTCTCGTGGCACTGGCCGCTCACCGGATTATTGATTGGCCTTGGATTTCTCTCCAAATACACGAATGCGCTTGAGCTTGTTTCGATTTTGCTCGTGCTTGCGCTGGCTCGCCGGCTCAGACAGGAGTTTGCGCGGCCTGGCTTATATTTATTGCTTACCGTCTTCGCTCTTTGCACGATCCCGCCGATTCTCTGGAACGCGCAGCACGCCTGGATTACGCTGACTCATCTGCGGTCTCGCGGGGGGATTGAACAGGGCTTTGGCTTCCATCCGCCCGAGATAATGTCGTTTCTTGGCGAGCATTTTTTGGCCTATTCGCCATTCTTGTTTCTCGCACTGGCCTGGGGCGTGATCGCCAGCTGGCGGCGCGTGAACCAACAATTCAAAGTGTTGTTTCTAATGTGGTTTGGTTTGCCGGTGTTCGCTTTTTACTTCCTCTTGTCGATGAACAAAAGTGCCGCGCCGAACTGGGACGCACTCGCCTTCCCGGGTTTCGGCTTGCTGGCAATTTATTTCTGGTGGGAGCGCCTCCAAAGGAGCTTGGTCTTGCGACTCTGCGCCGGTGCGGCGTTGCTGGTCGGCTTAATCATGAGCGTGATCGCACTGGACACAGACTTGTTGCGCACAGCGGGTGTCGAGTTGCAGCGAAGTGATCCGAGCGACCGGATGCGCGGATGGAAAAGCGCGACCAGCGCGGTCGAAAAGACGCGCAACAGTCTCGAAGCGAAACTGGGAGAGAAATTGTTTCTCATCGCCGATGCACGCGATCGCGCGTCAGAAATTTCTTTTTATCTGCGCGATAAACGGCCAGAGAGTCCGGGTCATCCGCCCGTTTACATCATCGAATCACAGGACATGGTAAATCAGTTTTCGTTCTGGCCGCGCTACGATGAATTTGTCGAGATCAAGCCCGGTACACCCCGCCCGGAAGGTGAGGTTTACACTGAGGAGAACGGCATTAATCCATTCGTTGGGCGCAGCGCGCTCTTCATTCGAGAGGGCGAAAAAGAGGGCGTGCCGCACAATATCCGGGCCGGGTTTCAATCGACTGAACCGGTTGGCACAATTGAAGTGCGCCGTTACGGCAAGCTGCTGCGCATCTGGCAGGTTTTTCTTTGCCGAAATTATCGCACGCTTCCGCTATGACGGAGACGACAAAATCACCCGCTGTGTCCGTGATCGTGCCGCTTTTCAATGAGGAAGAGAACGTGTCGATCTTGCAATCGGAGTTGAATGCGACGCTGGGTGGAATTGATCACGAAATCATTTTTGTCGACGACGGATCGGTCGATCGCACGGTCGAGCGAATCCTACCTGCACCGAACATTCGAGTGATTCGTTTCGGAAAAAATACGGGACAAAGCGCCGCCATTTACGCTGGTCTCGAGGCAGCTCGCGGCGCGATCGCTGTTCTCATCGATGGCGATTTGCAGAATGACCCTGCCGACATTCCGCGACTTCTCGCAGAAATTGACCGCGGCGCCGATCTCGTTTGTGGTTATCGCGCGCAACGCAAAGACACACTGGTGAAACGGTTGACAAGCCGCATCGCCAATTTTGTTCGCAGCCGTTTTACAAAGGATGGCGTGCGCGATACAGGCTGCACACTGAAGGCAATGCGGTGCGAATGCGCGAACGTATTGGTCCCATTTAAAGGCATGCACCGTTTCATCCCTGCGCTCGTTAAGGCCGCCGGATATCGGCTTGTGGAGGTTCCCGTCAATCATCGTCCGCGTCGCTTCGGTCACAGTAAGTATGGCCTGGGTAACCGCGCCCTCCGTGCCACCATCGACATGTTCGGGGTGCGCTGGCTGCTTTCGCGCAGATTGAACTACAAAATACGTAGCTCGTAATCGCGGCCGCCAGGGCGGAAATCCCGCTTGTCAACCTAGCCGCCCCCGCTAAGCTTCCGCTCCCGACGGGGATTTCTGCATGTCCTTGGACAATTTATTATCCGCCGAGCAAATCGTCCCGGAGATGAAGGCAACGGAGCGTTGGCCGGCCATTGTCGAGCTGATCGACTTGCTCGTTGGGTTGGCCAAAATCAAAACCGCGGACCGGGAGAGCATTCTGGGGTCGCTCAAACAGCGCGAGGAAACGATGAGCACCGGCATCGGCTTCGGGATAGCCATTCCGCACTGCTCATCCGATCGCATCGAGGAAGTGGTGGCGGCATTTGGAAGGTCGACAAGCGGAATTGAGTTTGACGCGCTGGATAATGCGCCGGTGAAATTCGTTGTCTTGTTTATCGTGCCAAAAAATCAGTTTCAGACGCATCTGCGCACGCTGGCTTCGATCGCAAAGTTCTTGAATGATCGCGCCACGCGTGAGCGTCTGGCTGAGGCGAAATCAGCTGACGAAATCTTGTCGATCTTTCGCGACCGCTCGCAAAAGGTTTAGTAGTACTGGGCTTTCACGTCGCAGGACGAGTCGATCCGATTGGTGGATAACCCGTGAACTTCAGCGGCAAGATGCCGATCCCACGAAAATGTGTGAATCTGTGGCTCACGAATCCATGGAGACGTTCCAAACACTTCTCGCAAACAGACTTTCGGATGCAATGGCAAAGGCTGGCTTATCGACAGCAGGCGAATTGACGCCGGCGACGGACCCGCGTTTCGGCGATTATCAGACGAATGCCGCTCTCGTGCTGGGCAAGCAGCGGGGCGAAAATCCGAGAACTCTCGCCGAGAAAATTCTCGCCGGTATTGATGTTAGCGATCTTTGCGAACCGCCCACCGTCGCGGGCGCCGGCTTCATCAATTTCACGTTACGGAGTGATGCGGTCGCAAAAAAAGCGGGCGAGCTTCTGCCAGACGAACGACTTGGTGTGGCAAAGGCAAGCTCGACAAAGAGGATCGTCATCGATTTCGGATCGCCCAACGTGGCCAAGCCGATGCACGTCGGTCATATCCGCAGCACCGTGCTCGGCGATGCCCTGGCGCGTGTCGCAAGTTTTCTCGGTCACGAAGTCATTCGGGACAATCACATCGGGGATTGGGGGACGCAGTTTGGGATGGTGATCTACGGCTGGAAAAATCTGTTGGATCAACAATCACTCCAGCGCGATCCGCTCGCCGAGATCGTTCGCATTTACAAGGAGACGAATGAAAGAGCGACAGGCGATCCTCAAGTCCGCGAAGCGTGTCGGCAGGAACTGGTCAAGCTGCAAGCCGGGGACAAAGAAAATATCGACATCTGGAACGAGTGCGTCGCGTTCTCCATGCAGGATTTCGATCACGTTTACAGATTGCTCGACATTCATTTCGATATCCAATGCGGCGAAAGTTTTTACAACGATCGCTTGCCCGGGGTCGTGGATCGCTTGCTCAAATCCGGCATCGCGGAAATCAGTGAAGGCGCAGTCTGCGTTTTCTTTCGCGACATTCCCCAGCTGGCGGACAAGCCGTGCATCATTCGCAAACGCGACGGCGGCTTCAATTATGCGACAACCGATGTAGCGACCGTCGATTATCGCATCAACGATTTAAAAGCCGACACGGTGTGGATCGTGACCGGTGCGCCGCAAATTTTGCATTTTCGGCAGATTTTTGAAATCGCGCGACGCGAAGGGTACAAAGCAGATTTTCGCCACATTACACACGGCAGCATTCTGGGCGAGGACCGCAAGCTGATGAAAACGCGCTCGGGCGAGAACGTTCCATTGCGTGAATTTCTCGATGAGGCGTGCAAACGCGCCCGCAAGATTATTGAGGAAAAGAATCCCGATTTCAGTGAAGCGGACAAGGCCGACATTGCGCAAAAGATTGGGATTGCTGCGGTTAAGTACGCCGATCTCTCGCAGTACCGGATGACCGATTACGTGTTTTCCTGGGACAGAATGCTTTCACTGCAGGGAAACACGGCGCCATATTTACAAAACGCTTATGTGCGGATTCGCTCGATTTTTCGGAAATCCGGCGAACCCGCGCCGAAGGTCGACAAGTTGATTCTTCGCGATCCCAGCGAGATCAATCTCGCCAAACGTATCTGCCAGTTTGCGGAAATTGTCCCGCAGGTGCTGAACGATTTTCGCCCGAACATTCTGGCAAATTATCTGTTTGAGCTCGGGAATAGTTTCCACACGTTTTACGAAGCCTGCCCGGTTTTGAAATCGGACGAACCAGTCCGCGGTTCGCGTCTGGCGTTGTGCGATCTTAGCGGGCGCGTTTTACAACGCGGGCTGGATCTTCTTGGAATCAAAGTTCCCGAAAAAATGTGACACGCTTCGATTCGAAGCCTGTCATCCTGAGTGGAGCGAAGCGGAGTCGAAGGATCTCTCGCATTTTTTTGGCGCATCGCTCACTGAAGGCGAATAGTAAGCAGATTCCTCGACTCCGCTCGGAATGACAAACGACATGAGAAAGGAAAACCATCCGCGCATTCCGACTTGCACCTACCGGTTGCAATTCAACCGCTGGTTCACTTTTGCCCAGGCGCGCGAGATCGTGCCGTATCTGCACGCGCTGGGTGTGAGCGACGCTTATGCATCGCCTTATTTTCAGGCCGGCGCGGAGAGCCTGCACGGTTACGACATTACCGATCATAATAAACTCAATTTGGCGGTCGGTTCCCGCGCGGATTACGACTCGTGGATTGCGGAATTGCACGCGCACTCGATGGGCCAGGTGGTCGATTTCGTTCCGAATCATGTCGGGATCGCGGAGCCGCTCAATCAGTGGTGGATGGATGTGCTCGAAAATGGGCCCAGCTCGAGATACGCACCCTATTTCGATATCGACTGGCATCCGCTGAAATCGGATCTGCGCGACAAAGTTTTGTTGCCGATCTTGAGCGATCAATATGGGCGCGTTCTCGAGCGCGGCGAGCTCCGAGTCCACTTCGAGGAGGGCACGTTTTATCTTCGTTACGGTGATCGCAGACTGCCGGTCGCGCCGGGGACGTATCGTTACATACTGGAGATCGCGATACAAAACCTGGCCGAACATAAGGACGAAGACTTTTACGCGGAAGTGCAAAGCATCCTGACCGCGCTCGAATATTTGCCGAAACGCACTGAAACCGATCCGAAGCGCATCGCGGAGCGCATCCGGGAAAAGGAGATCATCAAGCGACGTCTCGAGCGCCGGTGCGCGGAAGCACCGCAAGTGCAGCAGGCAATCGAAAAGGCATTAGCGCGGATCAACGGAGAACCGGGGGACCCGCGCAGCTTCGACGCGCTCAACGAGTTACTCAACGCGCAGTCGTACCGGCTGGCATTTTGGCGAGTCGCGGCTGAAGAAATCAATTATCGCCGCTTCTTTGACGTTAACGATCTGGCAGCGATCCGAGTTGAACATCCAAAGGTTTTTGACGCTGTTCATCGGTTGCTCCTGGAGTTGATGCATACCGGCGCGGTGACGGGTCTCCGCATCGATCATCCGGATGGTCTCTATTTGCCCCGCGAGTATTTCGAGAAGCTTCAGCAACGTTGCGCGAAAGCGCTGGCGATCGCCCTGCCCCAGGATGGGCGCGCTAGTTACATGGTCGCGGAAAAAATCCTCACCGGCGCCGAAACGCTGCGGAAGGATTGGCTCGTGCACGGGACCACCGGCTACGATTTTGCCAATCAGGTGATGCAGTTGCTTGTCGATTCCTCAGCGGAGACGGCGATCACAAAGACATTCCATCGCTTCATCGGTCATTCTTTGCATTTCGGTCATCTGGTCTACGCGAAGAAACTGCAAGTGATGAAATTGGCGTTGGCCAACGACGTTGATGTCCTGGGCAACATGGTCGATCGATTGTCCGAGCAAAATCGCTGGTATCGCGATTTCACTCTCGGCGCGTTGGCCCGGGCGGTGCGAGAGACGATCGCCTGTTTTCCAGTTTATCGAACTTATCTCGCACCCGGGCGGCCGGTGAGCGACGAAGATCGACACGTGATCGAACGCGCGGTCACCGCAGCCAAGCGCCGGAACCCTGGGATCGAAGAATCGATTTTCAATTTTCTGCGCGACGTTTTGCTCTTTCGCTTTCCGGAAAACCTCGACGGCGAAGCGCGGGCCGCGCACACGCATTTTGTTCTGAAGTTCCAGCAAGCCACGGGACCAATTATGGCCAAGGGACTGGAGGACACCGTGTTTTACATTTACAACCGCTTGGCGGGGTTAAATGAAGTCGGCGGCGAGCCGCAGCAGTTCGGTTTAAGCATCGACGCATTTCACGAGCGCAATCTGGATCGACAGCGCAATTGGCCGGCGACACTGCTCGCGACTTCGACTCACGACACAAAACGCAGCGAAGACGTGCGCGCGCGGATGGTTGCGATTTCCGAAATGCCGGAGCTTTGGCGGCGCTCGTTGCAACGCTGGCGTCTCGCCAATCGCCGCTGGAAACGCAGTATCAATGACGTCGAAGCGCCAGACGGAAATGAGGAATATTTGCTCTATCAAACATTGCTCGGGACTTGGCCGGTGCAGCCTTCCGGTCTCCCAGAAGAAGCAGCAACAGCCGAGTATATCGAACGCATTCAAACTTATATGGTCAAGGCGCTCCACGAAGCGAAAGTAAACACGAGCTGGATCCAGCCAAATGAAGAATGGGACGCAGCCATGCATGATTTCACCGCGAAGATCCTGGATTCCTCGACGCGGAACAAATTCGTTCCCAGTTTTCTTTCAGTTGTCCAGGAAATCGCGCGCCTCGGCGCCATCAATTCGCTCAGCCAGACGCTGCTCAAGCTGACTTCGCCGGGAGTGCCGGACATTTATCAAGGCAACGAGATTTGGGATTACAGCCTGGTCGATCCTGATAACCGGCGGCCGGTTGATTACAGACCACGTCGCGAAATGCTCGAAGCGTTGTCGGCGTCCACTTTCGACGATCTGATGGGGAATTGGCCTGATGGCCGAATCAAAATGTTTCTGACGCAACGACTGCTGCGATTTCGACGCGAACATGTCGATCTTTTCCAGCGTGGAGACTATTTGCCCCTCGTCGCGACGGGGACGTTTGCAGAATGCTGTGTCAGTTTCGCAAGACGCCTTGGCGATCAATGGATCGTTGTAATCGCGCCGCGGCTCTCTTCGCGCATCGGTTTCCCGCCAATTGCTGAACGATGGAAAGGTACGACGCTCGAATTTCCCGAAACGCTCTCGCTTGAGCACGCACACAATCTCTTCACTTGTCGCAAGCTTCATCACGAAAGCCGGCGAATTTCGCTAGCTGACGCACTGCCGATCTTGCCGTTCACGGTAATGACGAACCTGTAACGGCGGTCTGTGACCGGCGCATTAATTCTTCAGAAGCGTTCATTTCTGAACTTCGGATCAAAGACGGTCACAGACCGCCGTTACAGAAGATTAGTGCTCGCTGAAGCGGTTGAAAAGATCGACAACCCAATGCGAGAAGCTACTGACGTTCGTCAGGAGATCGGCGCCGAACGCCGCAAAGGTAATTTGTGGTGAGGCGAGAACGAGCATCACGCTCAGTAGCATTAAATTCATCAGATAGATCAGGACCAACGAAAAAAAGGTGCCTTGATCACTTAGGTCGGTCTGATTTTTTGGGATCATCCAGCAGGTGAATGTGAAATGGAATGCCCAGGTCGCTCCGATCACGGCATAAAGCAGGCGGCCGTACGGCTGAACATTTAGAAACAGGCTGAGCACGCCGTAAGCGGCGATCGCGAGAATGCTGTAGAGCGGGAAAAAATAAGGAGCCAGCGCGATCCAAAAGTTATTGCGGTTTGTCACCACATGCCCGCCATCGCGTCCGACTCGGAATCGGCTGACCCGGCCGCCCATCAGCAAAACCCAGAGCGCATGGGTTAGTTCATGCCCGAAGACATAGATGACAATCGGTCGAGGCAAGCCAAGGAAAGCGATCAACCAGAGGACCGCGCCCAATGAAAAGAACCAAAATTCTTCGCCAGCCCAAAGTCGCTGCGTCACGGTTGCGCGCGCAAAGACGGTGAAAAACGTCTGACTAAGAATTGCGCAGACCGGCAGCAAAAAAATCGCGACGACAAACTTCACCCAGCGTGTGGGGACCAGAAGCGAATCAGGGGCGGGAACGACTCTTGTCGTCGACACGAAGCGCCGAGCAATCTTTACCCGGCCACGCGACCTGCGTCCGCGATACGTTTTCGATCTTCGATTCGTCGCCGCCAAAGTTATCTGCAGATTACGCAGATTGACGCAGGTTTGGGAAAGATAAATTCGCAGGGCGCGACGAGGCCTCGCCCATAGCTAGGCGCGCCCCATATAGGCGCCGGTACGAGTGTCGATCTTGATATTTTCACCTTCTTTGATGAAGAGCGGGACATTGATTGTCTTCCCGGTCTCGAGGACAGCCGGCTTGGTCACGTTGCTTGCGGTATCGCCCCGCACGCCTTCCGGGGATTCAACGACCTTGAGACTGACGGAGGCGGGCATTTCAACCTGGACCGGTTTGCCTTCGGCGTAGAGAACCTGCAACGAGAGATTCTCCACGAGATAATCTTTGGCGTCGCCAATCAGATTTTCTTGCAAGGTGATCGTGTCGTACGTTTCCGGGTCCATGAAATGAAACCCGTTACGATCTTTGTAACTGAACTCGAGATTCTTTCGCTCGATCTCAACTAGCTCCACTTTGTCGGTGGAACCAAAACGGACATCGGCGCTTTTGCCGGTGTTCATATAACGGATGATCGCCTGGACGAACGCGCGCAAATTTCCGGGCGTGCGGTGATGGACTTCGAGCACAATGGCAGGATTGCCGTTGTACTTAATCGCCATTCCTTTGCGAAGATCGTTTGCGGCAGCCATGGAAAGAGATTGAGCGTTGAGAGTTGAGGGAGCGCGGACGTTACACCCGCTCAGAGCAACTTCAAGCGGGTGAGGTCTTGCGAATCGATGATCCCGACTGGCACGCTTTCGTCATCGATAACGACAAGATCGTCGATCCGGTGACGCTCCAGCAGGTTCAGGACTTCGACCGCGAGTTTGTCTTTGTGCACCGTCACCGGATTCAATGTCATCAAATCTGCGACCAGCCGTTCACCGATCTTGGAATCCGCTTGGAAACGCCGCGCAAAATCGCCGTGCGTAAAAATCCCGAGCAGTTCTCGATCTTCACCCACCACGACGGCGGCGCCGGCGCGGACGCTCGTCATTGCTTTGAGCACGTCGCGTATCGTCGTATCGGTTGAAACGATGGCCATCGATTGGCGTGGCCGCATGATTTGATGCACACGCATGAGCAGGCTGCGGCCGATCGCGCCGGCGGGATGAAATTTGGCAAAATCTTCTTTATTAAATCCGCGCGCCTCGAGCAGCACCATGGCGAGTGCGTCACCCAGCGCGAGCATCACCGTGGTACTCGAAGTCGGCGCGAGATTGAGCGGACATGCTTCCTGCTCCACGTTTACATCGAGAAGCACATGGGCGTTTTGGGCGAGAGTCGATTTTGGATCGCCGCAAAACGCAATGATTCGTGCTTGAAATCGCGCGATTGCCGGCAGGATCCGGAGTAATTCCTCCGTCTCGCCGCTTGCGCTTAGCGCCAGGACAACATCGCCGTCGGCGACCATGCCCAGGTCGCCGTGCAAAGCGTTGGAAGAATCGAGGACGACGGCCGGCGATCCCGTGCTTGTGAGGGTGGCGGCGATTTTTGCGCCGATGTGTCCGGATTTCCCGACTCCGAGAACGACAACTTTCCCGCGGGCATCGACCGCTTCCTTAATCAGCTCGACGGCACGCGAGAAATTTTCGCCCAAACGATCCCGAAGCCGCTTGAGTTCAAAAATTTCGATATCCAAGACACGTGCGGCCTTTTCAAGGTAGTCCATCGAAGTATATAATGTGGGCAGGCGTTGTAGCGGGCAAGAACTTGCACGTCTCGCCGGAAAGGAAAAATATGAAAACATTAATCATCTCGGTCTTGGCCGCGCTGGTAACGAGTGCCTCCGCACAAAGTTTCAGAGCGCCGCTCGGGCCACAACAACCGGTGAGAGCAATGCCCACACCGCCGCCGCTCTTACAACGCCCTGAAGTCCAGGGAGTGGTTCCGCAAGCGGTTCGGGGAGGAAATCCACTCCAGATGCTGAATCCGTGGGCGCCTGGCCGATATGGCACTTGGGCGGAACACACAGTATTTGATCCCGACATTCCCGGAAAGTGGAAGGGGATTAAACTTTTCGAGATCGTGTTTTAGCAGATTTCAGGTTCGAGTTTTGAATTGAACGTTCAACATTGACCGTTGAGCGTTGGGGCGTTGAAGCCGCTATCTGATTCGCCCCCCGTCGTCGCATCTTATTGCGCGACGTTTCTAAAACCGGAGATGTTGCACATCTACCGGCAAATAACCGCCCTAAAGCGATGCCGGCCCGTCGTGATTGCGCAGAAGCGGGAGGAAGCCGTCCGGTATCCCTTTGAGCCGGTCCTTCTCATCGCAAAACCCTTCACCCATTTTCTGCGGCGCTTTTGGTTCAGACAATTGCGTCATGCGCCGTGGCAAATTTCCGGGACCGAGCTTCGCGCGTTGCTGCGAATCCTAGCAAAAACCGACGCGCGTCTTTTGCATATTTACTTCGGTCACATCGCCGTGCATCTATTGCCGCTGATTCCCGCGTGGCAAAAGCCATCGATTGTTTCCTTTCATGGCGCCGATGTGATAGTGGACATGGATAAAGCGGCGTATCGAAGCGCAACTCGCGAGATGCTTGATGCGGTGAAGGTTGTAATGGTCCGGTCGGAATCGTTGCGACGCGCGGTTATCGATCTAGGCTGCGACGAAAAAAAGATCCAACTCCAGCGGACGGGGATTCCCCTCGATGAATTTCCATTTCGCGGACGGAGTTTTCCACCCCGCGGTCGCGGGGGCGAATGGCGGTTCGTGCAGGCTGGCCGTTTGATCGAGAAAAAAGGCCTGCCGGTCACGCTCCACGCTTTCGCGAGATTTTCAGGGCAATTTCCAAACGCGAGGTTAACGATCGCGGGGGAAGGGCCGTTGCTCGGCACACTTCAAGAACTCGCGAGCGAACTGAAGATCGACGATCGCGTTTCGTTTACTGGTTTCATTTCGCAGGAGCAACTGCGCGACCTGTTTTATGCGTCGCACATTTTCATGCACCCAAGCGAAACCGGTTCTGACGGAAATCAGGAAGGAATTCCAAATTCGATGCTGGAAGCAATGGCCAGCGGGCTGCCGGTTTTTGCGACTGAGCATGGCGGCATTCCCGAAGCGATCGAAAACGGTGTGAGCGGCGTGCTTGTGCCAGAGCATGATCATGAGGAACTGGGGCGCATTTTGCTCGACGCGGTGCAAGATCCCGATTTTCTCTCGCGCGTCGGACGCGCAGGTGCAGATGCGGTTGCGCAGAAATTTGATCAGCGCATCCAGGTGCGGCGTCTGGAAGATATTTATTTGCACGCGATGGGAAGCTAGGGGCGATTGACTTCAATGGCCTGGGGCGATCTGTCCGAAAAAGTTCGCCAGCTGCGAACACACTGCCTGAAAAGAAAGCCGGCCCAAAGCGCGCTCTTGCGAATCGGAGATAATCGCGGCGCGAGAATCAGCATTTTTTAACAACCCAAGCGCGACGGAAGCGATTTCGTCGATGGTGCGTCCCTGGCCACATGTCTTCGGGAACGCGATCCTTTCAATCGCGCCGTCTCCGCCCACGCAAACGGTCCGGCAGAGAAGTGCGTCCCCTGCCCCCTGACCAGGCACGCGACTGCGGTCGAGTTGCAAAATTATCTTATGTTTGGCTACTTCTCGCAGGTAATCCGGATATGGTTTTTCCTGCTCGATTGTCCGGAATTTTCCCTCTGGAAATTTTATCTCCCAGAGCAATCGTCGCGCTTTGTATCCATCCAGATTCAGGACTGTGACCGGCTCGCCCGTCTCTTCACAAAGCTGCCGCGCGACGAGCAGCGCCGCAAAATGGTTGCGCGAGGGCACGTCCCATTCGCGTGTGCCGAGAAAAATTCCCGATTGTTCGTTAGGGGGCAACGAGAAGTTCCATTGTGGATCTTCCAGCGGGTATGGTGTCGGAACGAAGGCGACTGTGGCGGGACTGCGTTTCCAACGTGTGCGCTGATAGATCTCTGCAGCTTCCGGTGTCGTCGCAATGCAGCCATCGGCTTGTCCCACAATTTTCATGAAACGCGATAACTTCTCATGATCGCATAATTGTTGAGCGATCTGGTGCAGGCCGGTCTCCTTGAGGGAAACGGCGACTGTCCGGCCGTGCTTTTGGAGCTCGCTCAAGGCGCGCTCTGAATTTCTAAAATCGCGGCGCAAAAGGAGAAGAACCGGCGTGGCCTCCGCGATCGCGCGACGCGTTTCGTAATGAAAAACGCCGCGCGTGCACGCCGCGTAACCGTGGAAATTGACAGGCGGATGCTCTTGCCCGCCAAGGGTGGCTGTCTCGTGAAAATGTTGTTCAGGATCGCGGCCGCCCGGGTTGAGAACGGTCAACCGAAATTGGTCTCCGCCCAGCGACGCCATTGCTTAGTCGCCGAGATCGCTCGGAGGCGGTGTCGCTGATTTCAAGAGGGTCTGCTCATCGTTCCCTTGATCGAGCGGCTTGACCGGTATCGCCCGCCGAATCTCAGCTGGTTTTTTCTCCTGCGGCTCGACTGGTATCGCTTTCCTGATGGGCGCGGCAGAGTCGGGCGTTTGATTGACTGACTCGTTTGCCGGTCCGCTAACTTTTTCGGGCCTTGCCGATGTTACTCGGCTCTCGCCGGCGCTGTTGTCGACCTTTGCGTTTTCCGTCGCCACCTTTTCCGCTCCCGGTTCTGGTTCTGGCTC
>Ga0193713_1000072_pt1 | contig 28394 bp, 24 predicted proteins | sample H3a2metaG_FD_143054 | JGI IMG/M metagenome (GOLD analysis project Ga0193713, IMG submission 143054) | Soil microbial communities from a riparian zone of the East river system, Colorado, United States - H3a2 | ecosystem: Environmental > Terrestrial > Soil > Riparian zone | place: USA: East River... | reverse complement strand
CCGCAAGGGCCCCGCACATTACAGGCTGGCGCAGAAAGTCCCGACGCTCTTCCAATAAAACATAACAAAACCCCGCTTCAGACTTTGCAGGGTGCAATAGGAATCTTTTTGCTGGACATAACCGCGAAAAGCATAAGCGCTAAATGCAGCTAACGTTTGGGTACGACAAGAAAACAACGAAGCTCGTCGATATGTCTTGCGAGACTTAGCGCCTGTGCCTTCAGCACATTCACCGCGTGGCTTTGATGCCCATCTTTTGCCAGTTCGGCGATGCGGTCATTGAACGCGTTCAGTTTGCCGAACAATCCCTCAAGCTCTTGCTGGACCGGAAAGCGCCAAGCTTGTTGTTTTGGGTCCAAAGCTACCGCTAAAGGTCTTTGTTTTTTCACGCCCATATTGGGTTTCCTCGCAAAACTCATACCGATTTTGCACGAAAGCCCTCTTACCGGAAGCACTGGCCGTACACGGGCGATTCACCCGATAACCCCCGCCGCTGCCGGCCTGCTGTTCACCTTTCGGCGGACCGCCCGGGCGGCCTAGACCTCACCTCTCCTCGTCCGGATCAGCCGAAACCTAAGCGACGGTCTGCCGACGTCAAGTCACGGTAGTCGATCAGTTTGACAGGTTTCCAGACTGGAAAACGCCCAGTTCGGGGCGCTTATTTTCAGGGATGATGCGTGACTGCTGGGTTGAAACTCTTAAGTGCCCCAATTGCCGAAAGACCGGCTTTGCCGTGATTTCGCAAACACATGAGCTTTCCTGGGACATAGAAGCGGATTTTGTCCCAACGGGCTTCAAGGTTATCCATCTAAAGCACGGCATCATCTTTTACTGTGCGTCGTGCGATATCCCGGCGGAACCCTAATGACGGTAGTGGGTCAGTTTGATTGTGGCAGAGTTCCGGGCTGGAAAACGGACGGTCGGGGGCGCATATTCCGGAGATGGCGACAATTGTTCAATGCAATTGCGGCGCCGAGTACAGACGCACGGAAGAGAAGTTCTTGGTACCGCATACGGGTGACGCGGTCTGCACGGTCTGCGAGGCTGCGCTAGAATCGTGGTGGGAAAGCACCCACGTTCCCGCATACGAACTTATTGAACGTCCAGACAGAAAGCCGGAATGACTAGCCACCCCAAACGCCCTAGGGACCCCAACCAGATCGCCAAATCGAGTGGCCTGGCTTGAATCTGCGAGTGGCTAATTCGACCAATACCAACTTACGATAATTAGGCATTACCGGCGGTCTTCGTCGACAGGATGCACCCAGACATAGGGCGAGATCTCCGCTCCTTGGTGAGCTTGATGATGTTGACCGGCGGCGAGTATCGCGGCGTCCGACACGATCGGCATTTCAACGCCCCGGTTGAGCATTCGGCGCAGCCGGGGCCTGTTCATGCCTCACTTCGCAAATGATCGGAAGGCATCGTAATACATGTTTATGCGGAGCATCTCGCCCACCAGAAATCGATCGGCGTGCCACTGCAGAACGCCGTCCGCATCGATTTTCGTACCCGGTACGACCGGATTGATATTGGCCCGCTGGTTGTACTGCTGAGACCCGAGCTTGCCAATGAAGGGTTCATCGAGAGTCAGGTCGCTGGGCATCGCGACCATGTCGACAACGTGCGCTCGCTTGTCCTTCGGAGCATCGCCATCGAGGTTGTAGCTAAAGACCGAGTAACGAGTCTTGTCCCAATAGGCCTGATAGTTCGCCCATCCGGCGCTGCCGCCCGTGTCGACATCGATATCTGCGTATCTCTTGACGAGAAAATCCGTCAGATCCACAGACCGCTCTTTGTGACAATTGGTGATCTCCATTCGGATGATGACTCGGGTGGCGTTTTTCGAGACGGTGAACGTCTGACGAATGGTAATTAAACCATCATCTGTTCTGCTCTCGGTACTCTTCACAAACTCGCTATTGTCGTTCCGACAGATGTGGCTGTCGACGCATACAATTCCGCTGCTGGATTGATATACGTCGTACTTGACGTGATCGGCGCCGCCGGGGGCCGTCTTGTAGACCAGCGTATAACCCTCTTCCAGCACGCCGACAGCCAAATGCTCGTAGACACCCTCGGGTTCGATAGAGGCAAGTCCTGCCTCCGTCGCGGTCCCCATGAGTTGTCCGCAATTGCTAACTCCCCATTTGGCTCGTAGTCCCGTTACGACCGTTGTTGGACTAGTCATCTCGACACCTCCATTTTTTGCGTAACGTTAATATCTTAGATTATCAGCTCGCAATGCAACGTGAGGTAGTTCACAAAGCGGCAACTGCCGGCCAAGGTGTGGCGATAAGTCGCGAGTGCTTCACGTCAACACTGGCGTTCCAAGGGCTGCCCGATGGACCTCGCTGCGCGAATAGCTCGCCTTGGGGCGCGATCTCCCGCGGCACCGGTCAGCTTATAAACATCCGCGACCGGCAGTAGTCCGGCCGCGTCTCAAACCCAACCCGTAGGAGATTTGCCAGCCGAAGCGAAGCGGTAGCTTTCGCCCCGGCTCTAACCTCAGGCACCTAGGAGGCAAATCCCGACCCAAGGCTACAGCAGCCTCGAGACAATCCGCACGAAGGCATCACGCACTTGGGTGGCGACAGTTGGAAATGGCCGCGCGCACAAGTTATTCAATCTATTGAGAGCGGCACGAACACGTTTTTCACATTTGTGAACGGAAAACGCGCGGATATCGGCGTGGTCGACGGGCCCAACGGAAAGTACGTTCGGACGCACGCCGACGGCTACTACAACGACAACCTCTTGGCACTCCCAGAGTGCAGATAACGACCGTGCACGTCGCTGTCGATCGGGGAATGGTTCGACATGAGCGATCTCAGCGAAACGCTGGCGCTCGCCCATGACGCCGAGCCTTTCGAAGCTTTTCTGACCTTCGCTAATTGGACGTTACCGACATCGACATCAGGGAAAGTCCGGAGCCGGAGCGGATTCAAGCCTCCAAGCCGGGATCGTTCCGGCCAGCCTCAAAAGCTGATAAACTGAAGCAATGAAGGCGGTTCTCGACCACATGAACGGGACAATCCGACCGGCACTTCGCAGCTTCGTCGTCGCCGACGCTGCCTTCATGAATGCCCAAAAGGCCGGTGCGGGCGTCGAAGAAGCCCGCCAAGCCGTGATGCTGGCGACGCGACAGGCGGCCATCGAACTGCACCACTTCTCAGATTTCGTCTTGAACAACCCGTCGGCGCCGCTGCCGGCATTCGCCGACTTGCCCGCCATCCGCGCAGTCGTCCAGGACAAGCTGATTTTCCTGCGCGAGCCGAAAGCCCCGTCTGTGGACGACGTGCGACTGCTTCACGACGTTGCCGATGCCTTCAAGCATCACAAGCTCGACCGTAAGAACGCCACCGTCGACGGAGCCGAGGCCATCGTGATGACTGGGACCGGATGGGGAAAGTTGCGGTGGGGTGAAGGTAAGTGGGGCGGCGCAGAGCAGGTCATCGTCGAGCGGAAGAGCGGTGACCAGAGGGCTTTGTCATCAGTGCTTCAGAATGTCTTCGATGCCTGGATGACCGTGCTCGGCCAACCGCTCCCTCCCATCAATCAGTATTAGCGTACGTTGTATTGGTCGACGGCGGACGTCAGCCGCTGCGCCATGTCGTTCGCAAGCTGCCGGATCGGCGCGGCCAGGCCGGCAACTCGGTAGGACATCCAGCCCGCCCAAGGTCTTGCCATCGTCGCCATCGCTGCCGCGCTCAAATTCGAAAACGATTCTATGCGGCATAAAGGCACCGCCGTTGCGCGCATGGATCTGAATATATCGAATCGTGGCGACGATGCCGGCAAGCGTGGCCGGTTCGGTGTAGATCAGGTCGATGCCAGCTTGCTCGCAAGGCTCGTAAGCCTTGTCTACCGCTTCTTCGAGGCGCTTCAATTGTCTCTGCTGCTTGTCATTCATATGCAGGTCGCCCAGAAGCTGGCGGGGGGGATCGATAAAACTGCCTCTGATTGCTCTTGCGCGATAACGCTTGAAACCTTCGAGCTTTACCGCTGGTTATTTGATTGGTTAGTCCGCGAAGTTGTATGAGCCTCAGGGAGAAACTCACTAACCACCTACGCGAAGGCCATGGATTTATATCCTCAGGAGATCTTCAAAGAATGGAATGGAAAGACAGTCACGGCGCACTTGCAACGCCGTCAAACATCTCACGTCGATTGAGAGAGCTGGAAGTTGATGGCGTTTTGGAAGTTCAAACCCGCAAGGGCCCCGCACATTACAGGCTGGCGCAGAAAGTCCCGACGCTCTTCCAATAAAACATAACAAAACCCCGCTTCAGACTTTGCAGGGTGCAATAGGAATCTTTTTGCTGGACATAACCGCGAAAAGCATAAGCGCTAAATGCAGCTAACGTTTGGGTACGACAAGAAAACAACGAAGCTCGTCGATATGTCTTGCGAGACTTAGCGCCTGTGCCTTCAGCACATTCACCGCGTGGCTTTGATGCCCATCTTTTGCCAGTTCGGCGATGCGGTCATTGAACGCGTTCAGTTTGCCGAACAATCCCTCAAGCTCTTGCTGGACCGGAAAGCGCCAAGCTTGTTGTTTTGGGTCCAAAGCTACCGCTAAAGGTCTTTGTTTTTTCACGCCCATATTGGGTTTCCTCGCAAAACTCATACCGATTTTGCACGAAAGCCCTCTTACCGGAAGCACTGGCCGTACACGGAACAAATAGAACAACCGGCAAGAAGCTAGAAGTAGTGTTATTCCGTAGAACACCCATAGCGTTAAATAATGGCGCGTTTAAGTTTGGCAGTTCTGGTAATCGAAGACGTCGAAAAATAATTTTCGACAGTCGATTTTTCAGTACCTGACGAGTACCTAAACGACTCAGAGGTTCCGGCTAACTGATTGAAATACTTGGTAGCGGGAGAGCGCTACAACGCATTACCCACTATAGATGAAGCGCTGTTTTCCGATCGGCGGCGAGCAGCCTAAGCGCTTGTGCGGGTTCCAGATTTTATCGCAGCGTCAGTGGCGTTCCACGATCTGGAGGCAATACCCGGTATGTTCGAATCGGGTACACGCAACCGATACCGACATTCGCTGATAGTAGCCATTTGAGGCGGTTTGGTCGGAGGATTTGAACACCCGTATGGTGGAATCAAAATCAGCCCGGTTCCTCAATGATTTCAATGGATTTTCCGACGAAACAGCGAATTCTGCCCCTAGATACATCAATAGGTTCGAAGCGCGGTCAGAACAGACCGCCCCGAGAAAATGAGCCCCGCCAGTACGTGGGCACGTCACTGCAAAGAGTTGAGATGCGTCTTCGCAGCCTTCAAGTCGGCGGTTTCGACGCCATCAGCGATCGTACACCCGCTACTGAAGTTTGCGTGCCTCTCGGCACGAACCGGCAGCTCGCATAGCAGGAACAATTTGCGAGGCTATGAATTTCGGGATGTGGTATTAATCGCCCCGACCCGCGCAAAAGTAGTGGCCCCAGTTTCTTCAGAGGGGCGGTCCTGTGTCTACGTGCCGACCACACATAATGGTAAAGTGGTCGACAGCCAACGGATTCATACTCGACCCGGACGAAGAATGAGCGGCGGTCGGTGCGCCGCGTTGCAGGGCATAGAATTATTCTCGAGCGTTTACGGCTTCGCGGTCGTCAATATGCCAAGGCCAAGAGCAAGGTTGATCGATCAACAACCTGTTGCGAGAAAACCCATGCAGAAGCCGCCGCTTGATCCCCCATGTCGCCGATACCGTGCTCTCCGATTCCGTATTGCCCGCGTACGACGAGGAGCACCTCATCACGCATCTGCGCCTGCTCGACGCGGATGCGAAAGGTGCTGATTGGCGCGAAGTCACACGAGTGGTGCTGCATCTTGATCCGGAACAGGAATCGGATCGCGCCCCCAGGGCGTTCGAAAGCCATTTGTCGCGTGCCAAAATGGATGACTGAGCATGGCTATCGGCACCTGCTACGGCGCGGCGCGGTCTAAAAGCCGTCCTCTTGCGAAATCCGGGCCTCGCATACCTATCGGGACGAAAGTGTTAATCAAAACCCAACCGATTTAGGAGAGCGTTTTGCATAAATGGCAGCGAATAGTGCGCGCGTTGGGCAGGCTTGCATTTCTTTGCATTTTCTGCGCCTTCGCGGGGCAGTCGGCTTATGCCGATGGCTCCGTATCATCCTTACGCATGGGCTACGGCGCGCCCAATCAAGCAGCGTTTGCGCAATTCCTGGCCGTGATACAGCAGTATAACGCATCGGGCGAGCGCTTTCGCATCGACGCCCACTGTCAATCTGCCTGCACGATGTTCCTTTCAATACGCAATGTCTGCATCGCGCCAGGCGCGACGCTGTTGTTTCACGCCGGCGGCTCTATGCAGAAAGGCATTATCAACCCCTCCACCACGCAGCAAATGCTCAGCACTTATAACGCTGCCTTGCGCCAGTATGTCACCGACAACCATTTCATGGATACATTCACCTTTCATCCGATTTCGGGTAGCGACATCATCAAGCGCTTCGGCTATCCGGCATGCCACTAGACAGGTTGACCTACAATTTGGTTGCCCACCGTTCGCCTGTGCGCATCCGCTTTTTGGACAAGCTGCACCATCACCAGCGACGGCTACTGATGTCGGGTTGATGTGCATTCGCGTCACTTGGTGGGGTGCAGCGACATGTCCGAAGTTGGGGGTAGACCGGAAGTAACCGGCCGATTGTCAAAACGGCGCTTTTGACCCACATGAGACATCGGTCACCCATTTCGCGTTGCTGGCCTAAGCCGATACGATGGCTTATCCTGGGGGCCGGGGAAGGCAATGAGACGAAGCTCTGGAGCAGACGGCGGACCGAATAAGCCGCGAAGCCGCACGGCGATGCTGCGAAAGCGCGGCAATGCGGCAAAAAAAGTGGCGCGGATCTCCAGCCCCACGAAAACGGAAGTCGAAGGCCCCGCGAAAACCGAAGCCGCACAACTTGCGCTCGAACTTCAGGAAGCCAGGGAGCGGCAGGCGGCGACAGCCGAGGTCCTGAGCCTCATCGCCGACGCGCCGACGGATCTGCTGCAGGTGTTCGACAGGATCGTCAGGAACGCCGCGCGGCTCTGCCAGAGTGTGCTCAGCGCCGTCTATCGCCGGGATGGCGAGCATGTCCATTTGGTCGCGCACGATCAGTTCTCGCCAGAATCGGTGGCGGCAGTGCGCGAAGCCTACCCTGCCCCGCTCACCAGCAACAATCTGATCTCGGTCGCCATCCGCGAGCGGCGCGTCGTGCATGAGCCGGATGTGCTGGTCTCCGGCGGATACAGCGAACTGCAGCGAACATCGGGCTATCGCAGCATCCTGATCGTGCCGATGCTGCGCGACGAGGCCGCCATCGGCGCGATCGCGGTGATGCGGCTCGAGCCCCAATTGTTCCCCAAGGCGCAGGTCGAGCTGCTGAAGACCTTTGCCGGTCAGGCGGTCATTGCCATCGAGAATACGCGGCTGTTCACCGAGGTGCAGGAGCGCACAAGGCAATTGTCGCAATCGCTTGAAGACCTGCGCGCCACGCAGGACAGTCTCGTGCAGACCGAGAAGCTGGCCGCGCTGGGACGGCTAGTGGCGGGGGTCGCTCACGAAATCAACACCCCTGTCGGGACCAGCCTGACCGTCGCCTCGGCCTTTATCAACAAGACCAACCGATTTGAAGCCGATGTCGCCAGCGGCAATGTGCGCCGGTCGACCCTGACTGAATTTATTGCGGCAAGCCGGGAGGCGGCGTCGCAGATCATGGTCAATCTTGGCAACGCGGTCGAGTTGGTACAGTCGTTCAAGCAGGTTGCGGCCGATCGCAACGTTTCGGATCGCAGAAGCTTTGATCTCGGCCAGGTGACCGAACAGGTTGTCAAAGGACTGCGGTTCGGGTTGCGAAGTCAGCTGACGGTCAACGTCGAATGCGAGCCCAATCTCGCCATGAACAGCTATTCCGGCCCTTACGGCCAGGTGCTCACCAACCTGGTTCTCAATTCTGCGGTTCATGCCTTTCCAGACGGCGCACGGGGATCCGTCCAGATCACGGCGCGGGCGTCGGGCAAGGACAATGTTGAAGTGCTGTTTTCAGACGACGGCTGCGGCATGAGCCCGGAGGTCAGGCGCCAGGTGTTCGACCCGTTTTTCACGACCCGGCGCGACCAGGGCAGCACCGGCCTCGGATTGCACATCGTCCACAACATCGTGACCAATCGTCTGGGTGGCCGGATCAATCTGGAAACTAGACCCGGCGCGGGAACGAAAATCCGCATCGTCGTGCCGCGCGAAGCGCCGCTGGAGTTTGCTGCGGAATAATGCGAGCGACGTCGCACGCCTACGGCGTCGTGGCCGGCGATGAAAACGGCTTGGTGGCATCCACCACGAACATGACAAGAGCATTCAGATCGCCGGTGCCGGTGCTTGAGATTTCCATGGGCATGCCGGGACCATGTCCGGGCATCGACTACCCCGCGTCGACACGACTGACGCCATGCGGGCTTTTTTGGCTCAGTTGCCCGGTTAGCACGTAAAACGTTTCCGAGCCCGCATGGGTGTGCACGGGCGTGGTCTAACTCGGGATGGCCGCTGACGGAGGCATTGCAGCCGCACTAGGGCTCAAGGTCGAAATAAGGGCCCGAACCTAGGACCTGCTGATTAAGAGTCAGGCTTTTCAACGATGGGGAAAACAGTGCGTGGCGCAGATGCCGATCTCTCAAAATCCGCGCCCAAGAGCCATAACCGAGAGCCATGCCGCGGGGAGCTGTCAGCCATCACCGCAGAACCGTCATGGCGAGCGCCTTGCCCCTCGACTCCGCCCGGATTGTCATGTGGAATATTGTAGCAAAAATGCACATGGCGGGGTGATCCAATGGCGGAAGCTTCTGTTCTGGCCGCGCCGAGCGCGCATCTGGCGGACAACTCCCGCAAGGCGATCTGGGCCGCAGCGATCGGCAACCTGCTCGAGTGGTACGATTTCGGCGTCTATGCCTATCTCGCCTCGCTGATCGCAGCAAAATTCTTCCCGAGTGCCGATCCGACCGCATCGCTGCTCGCCGCGTTTGCGGCCTATGGCGTCGGCTTCCTCGCGCGGCCGCTCGGCGGCATCGTGATCGGCCGCCTCGGCGACACGCAAGGCCGAAAGACGGCGCTGGTGCTCACCATCTTCCTGATGGCGTTCGGCACCGTGGGGCTCGGCCTGTTGCCGTCCTATGACGCAATTGGCGTCTGGGCGCCGATCCTGCTCGTCTGCTTGCGTCTCGTGCAAGGGATCGCGGCCGGCGGCGAATGGGGCACCTCGACCGCCTTCATGGTGGAATGGGCGCCGCAAAACCGCCGCGGTCTGTTCGGCAGTTTCCAGCAGGTCTCGACCGCTGGCGGCTCGCTGCTGGGCTCGGCGGTGGCCGCAATCATGACCTCGTCGCTGAGCCAGGCCGCGATGCTCGACTGGGGCTGGCGCGTGCCGTTCCTGCTCGGCGTATTCTTGCTCTTCGTCGGCGCCTATCTTCGCCAGAACGTCGACGAGACGCCGTCTTACGAAGCAAGCCGCCAGGCAGCCGCCGATCAGCCTGTTGTCTCCGGCTTTCCGCTCGGGGCGCTCGCCTTCGGCTTCACCATTTTCTGGACCATCGCCTATTACACGCTGCTCGCCTGGATGCCGAGCTTCACCCAACGCTTTGCCGGGCTCACGCCCTCGCAGGCGCTGTGGTCGAACACGATCGGCCTGATCGCCATGGTGATCGCGGTTCCGTTCTGGGGCGCGCTGTCGGACAAGGTCGGCCGCAAGCCGCTCCTGATGGCGAGCGCGATCAGCATCGGGCTGCTCTCCTATCCGTTGTTCTCGCTGATGACCAACGGCACCGGGCTCGCGCTGGTGATGCCGCTCCAGATCCTGCTCGGCATCCTGCTTGCGCTCTATTCGGGCGCGGGACCCGCGGCGATCTCGGAAATCTTCCCGACGCATCTGCGCTCCACCTGGATGTCGAGCGGCTACGCGCTCGCAGTCGCCATCTTCGGCGGGTTCGCGCCGTTCATCGCGACCTGGCTGATCCAGGCCACGGGATCGCCGGTGTCGCCGACCTATCTCTATCTGTTGCCTTCGGCGGTGATTTCGCTCGCCGTGATCTGGAGCCTGAAGGAAACCGCTGGGACAAAACTGAGCTGAGTAAAGCGAACGAGCGCAATCCATGCTCATCCGGTTCGACGGACGCACCGCGATCGTGGCGGGAGCCGCGCGCGGCATCGGCCAGACCATCGCGCGATCGTTGGCAAATGACGGCGCGCGCGTCATCGCCTGCGACCTCCTGGTGGAGGACCTCGCCCCCATCGGGGGCCGTGTCGAAGGCGGCGGCGAGATCATCGCCGCCAAGGTCGACGTCACCAATGAGGCCTCCATTGCCGAGGTCGTGCGCACAGCCGGCGGCGCCGACATCCTTGTCTATGTCGCGGGTGGGGTACGCGGCCAAAGACCGCGGCCGCTGGAAGAGGTGAGCGCCGACGATTTCGACGCCATCGTCGATGCCAACCTCAAGGGCGCTTTCCTGTTCATTAAGGCCCGTCGCGCCTGGCATGAAAAAGAAAGGCACCGGACGCATTGTCACCATCTCGAGCCGCGCCGGCCTTGCCACCAGCCTCACCGGCATCCAGAGCTATCCCGCCGCCAAGCACGGCCAGATCGGTCTGGTCAAACAGCTTGCGCAGGAGCTTGGGCCGTTCGGCATCACCGTGAATACGGTCGCGCCCGGCTTCATGGCGACCAGCCCCGATTACGAGGGGCAGTGGAACAACTGGCCGGCCGCGTTCCGCGACAATTTCGTCAACACGATTGCGATGCGGCGCATGGGCGCGCCGCAGGACATCGCCAATGCGGTGACGTTTCTCGCCTCCGACCACGCCTCGTGGATCACGGGGCAGACCATCCCCGTCACCGGCGGCCCGCTCTAACAAATCATTCGGGAGGACCATCATGAACGAGACGTCGAAGCTCGAACCCTGGCAATGGCCGGAAAAACACTGGCGCGGTCTGGTCAACCAGGTCCGCGCCGGCAAGACCTATCGGCCCAAGACCTGGAAGGGTGGTGCGCGATGCGCGTTCGCGCTGTCGTTCGATTCCGACCACGAGACCAACGAGCTGCGCGACGGCGGCAAATCGATCGGGCGTATGGCGTGGGGACAGTACGGCAATCGCGTCGGCGTCCCGAGCATCCTGAAATTGCTTGCGAAGCACTCGGTGCTGGCGACCTTCTATGTGCCGGCCGTGTGTGCGCTGCTCTATCCGGACGAGCAGCGCCGCATCATCGCCGAGGGGCACGAGATCGGCATCCATTCATGGATCCACGAGCTGAACTCGGTGCTGCCCTATGAGGCCGAGAAGGACTTGATGACGCGCTCGGCCGAGGTGCTGGAAAAGACGACCAAGGTCCGGCCCGTCGGCGTGCGCACGGCGTCCTGGGATTTCTCGCCGCATACGCTGCGCATCACCAAGGAAGCCGGCCTGCTCTACGATTCCTCGCTGATGGCCGATGTCGATTGCTATGAGCTGCTGCTCGACGGAGAGCCGACCGGCGTCATCGAATTTCCGGTGGAATGGATCCGCGACGACGCGGTCTATTTCATGATGCATCGCTTCCAGGGCCTGCGCCCCTACACACCGCCGTCGGATGTGTTCGATGTGTTCAGGCGCGAGTTCGAGGCGGCTTATGAGGAGGGTGGCATCTTCCAGCTCACCTGCCATCCGCACATGATCGGCTACCGCTCGCGGCTGTGGATCATCGAAGAGCTCATTCGCCTGGCCAAGGCGAAGGGCGACGTCTGGTGCGCAACCCATGCCGACGTGGTCCGCTACGCGCGCGACCACGCCGCCTGAGGCCTGACACATGACAAAAACGGCCCTCGTCACCGGCGGCGCCCGCGGCATCGGCCGCGCCTGTGCGCTGGCGCTTTCCGATTCCGGGTTCGACATCGCCCTCGTCGATCTCCTGGAGAAGGAGATGGCAGCGACCGCGCGCGGCATCGAGGTGCGCGGCAGGAGAACGCTCACCTTCCAGGCCGATGTGAGCGACTTTGCCCACGCGCATGCGATCGTCGAGCGGGTCAACGCGAAATGGGGACAGCTCGACGTGCTCCTGCCAAGGCCGGAATTTTGGGCCTCACCCGGTCGCTCGCAAAAGAGCTCGGGCCGAAAGTGTCCGTATGCCTGCACGTCCTGTCGACCGATGCCAACGACCTTGGAACAGAGGGTTGCTCGTTGGCCAGAAGAAGCCTCTTGAACCTAAGCACGTATGGTCTATTCGAGTTCGCCTGGAAATAGCGCACTCAAGGCGCGATCTCGCGATTTTTAGCCTAGCAATCGACAGTAAACTTCGCGCCTGTGACCTGGTCAAACTGCGACTGGACGACATTGCTCGGGAACAAATGTGCGGCGTCGAGCAACGATCGTGCAAAAGAAGACAGGTCGACCAGTCCAGTTCGAGATCACGGAGCAGTCGAGGAGCTCAGTTGAAGCCTGCCTACCAATGCTGCGGGCCACCGGTTCCCGATACCTCTTCCCAAGTCGACTTCGTGCAAGTCCTCATATATCAACCCGCCGATATGCTCGGTTGGTGCATCGCAGTGCAACTGCTCCTCGGTCATACCAGATTAGAAAGTACCGTCCGATATCTCGGGATTGAGGTAGATGACGCATTGAATATGGCCGAGCAGATCGAGCTTTAACCATCGACCACCGGATCCACACCGGTGGTCGCTTTCGCGCCAGGAGCGGTCATTCAATAACTGATAAGCTTTCGCCTATTTTCTTATCAGTCCGCAGACTGACTCCATTTTATGCCAAACTTATCAGTCAGCGAGCTGACTCCAATCTTTTCATTTCCAAGCCAGTAGCGGCAAGTGCGCTTGCGCGCAGACGAGCTAGTCGCTGCGCTATCCAGGTAAGACGTGGACAAGGCGGCACCAGGGTTAATTACCGCCAAGAGTCGAGATACGTCTTCGCGGTCTTCAGATCGACAGTGTCAAAGCCTTCGCTGAAGCGATCGTACACCGACTTCAGAAGGCTGCGTGCCTCGGCGACCCGACCTTGACCATGCTGCAAGCGGGCAAGGCTTGTGGATGTTCGCAGCTCCCATGACAGGGCGCCCTGCCGGCGTGCCCAATCGAGCGAGCGCAAAAAGTGCTCCTCAGCCGCCGTCGCGGCCTGGGGCGCACCCTTCCGCAGGATCAGTTCGCCTTTGATGCGCAGGAGTTCGGCGACGCACCAGCGCTCCTCGGTGCGCTCGGATCGCGCGAGCGCCTCGTCGATTGTCGAGAGCCCTTCGGCAGCCTTACCGTCACGACCGAGGGCGTCCGCAATCTCGTCGAGAAATAGAATGTAAAGCAGGTTGAACGCGTTCTCAGGGACGCGGGCGAACGCGGTGCGCAGAAGTTCCAACCCGGCGCCGATGTTGCCGCGCTTGATGAGCAACATGCCTGCGAAACATCGACCGCCAACGTTCCACAGCTCCACCGCGTGCCTGGCGGAGAGATCCATGATCGCCTTAACGTAACGCTCCGCCAAGGTCAGATCGCGGACGAGAAGCGCCACGGGGCAGGCTGCCTGAAGCAGGGCATGGGACAGCGACACCGGGTGATCGCTGGCGCGAGCGTTGACGACCTGGCATTCGACGCTACGCATGGCCTGGTCGGCAAATCCCTGCAGCCAAAGTACGTGGGAGTGATACGAACGCGCCACCACCCGCTGGTCGTATTGAAACCTGATGATGTGCGACCCCCTGGCGACATAGCCACTCAGCATGCGCTCAATGTGCCGCCGCGCACCTTCCAGGTCACCCAGGGCAAGCAGCGCCACGCCGACCAGACGGTTGCCGATTGGCCCGTCGGCAGGATCAGTCGATTTCGCCGCACAGGTGCAAAATCTTTCGGCCACCGCCAGTGCCGCCCGATAGCGGCCGCTCGTGATGCAGTCGACAAACAAGCCCCAAAGCGCTCGCAGGCGATAGTCCACATCGTCGAGGCTTTCCGCGATCTCAAAGACGCTTGTCCAGGCCGCTAACGTCTCAGGGCCGGACCCCTTCGTCAGAAATAGCACCGCGCCAAGCGCCGCATGCAATTGCATGTTACGACGAGCGTCTCGGCTCTCGGCGGGGCCGGAAAGCGCCCGCTCGACGCGACCGCGACATTCCTCCATCAGCGACAAGTGCACCCACAGCGGCACTGCAGCCACGGTCAGCGCCACGCCGACTTCGGCGGCGCCCGTCGGAGAGAAGGCCCAATCCAAGGCCGCGCGCGCCTGTCCGACGTGACGGCCGTAGCGCGCCAGCCATGCGGGTGCGGGCAATGTCTCCAGTTCTGTTTCGGCGCTGTCAAAGAGGTCCCGGTAATAATTGGCATGGCGTCGCGCCACCTGCTCGAACTCGCCACTTTCAGCGAGCTTCTCGAGCGCGTAGCCGCGCGTGGTCTCGTGCAGCCGATAATATGCAGTCACGCTTCCGACCTCCACCGTCACGAGAGACTTCGTGACGAGGTTCGCCAGGGAGAGAACCACCTCCGATGCGGCGATCTCGCCACCCGCCGCCACCAAGCTCGCCGCTGCTGCCGTAAAGTCGCTGACGAACGCGGCAAGGCGTCGCAGAACCAGGCGCTCGGGCTCGGGCAACAATTCGTAGCTCCAGTCCAACGTTGCGCGCAGTGTCTGATGCCGCGGCAGAGCCGTTCGGCGACCACCGGTCAGCAGTCCCAAGTGGTTATCCAGGCCCGCGGCGACCTGCTGAAGCCCAAGTGTGGCAACGCGAGCTGCCGCCAAATCGATGGCCAGCGGAATGCCATCGAGGCGACGACATATTGCAGCAATTGCTGGAAGGTTTTCTCCATTCGGCAAAAAATCCGACTGCAATGCCCTCGTCGTGGCGATGAACAGCTGCACCGCGCTGTGACCAGGTATGTCGCCGAGTTCCTCATCCTGGGGCGGCACATCCAACGGGGGAACGCGGTAAACATACTCGCCCTCGATCTTCAGGATCTCCCGGCTCGTTGCAAGAATGGTCGTTTTTGGACACCTGCGCACGACCGTTTCCGCCAACTTGGCTGCTGCGTCGATCACGTGTTCGCAATTATCGAGAACAAGCAGAAGTTTCCGTGCTCCGATGGCCCGAGCGACGGACTCGGCGGAAATCTCATGGCCACCCAACTTCAGACCGAGGGCCCCTGCCAGCGCGGTTGGCACCAGACTGGGATCCGACAGCGAGACCAGTTCGACGAGCCGAACGTCGCCCCGAATGTCCGGGAACAAGCCGCGGACCACCTCCAATGCCAGTCTGGTTTTCCCAATTCCCCCCGGTCCGGTCAGCGTAACCACCCGGTAGGCGGACAGAAGAGCGCGCAGCTGCTGCACAGCATTAGTTCGGCCGACCAGTTCGGATGCCGCCGCAGGCAAGTTGGTCTGAAATGGCTCGGCCGGGCTTCGCATCGGTTCGAGATCAATCGAATCTACTGACGATGTGCACTCCTGCCGGGATGTCCACGCACCGAGCAGGCGATAGCCGCGACCGGACGCCGTTTTCAGTAGTCCACGATCCGAACCGAGCGCCTTGCGAATCGCAGAAATGTGAAACTGGACCGTATTGTCCTCTACGATCGCGCCCGGCCATACACGAGCCGAGAGGTCATTCTTGGTGACAAGCTCACCTGCCGACTGAACCAGAACCTCGATGATTTCGAACGCGCGGCCCCCGATCGGGACAGGAACTCCACGCGCTCGCAGTTCGCGCCGAGCGAGATCGACCTCCCACTCGTCCAACTCATACACCAGTTGTCGGCGTTGTGTGCGCACTCGCGGCCCCTGTTCAGGTTATCTCACGTTTTATCAGAATTTAGCAGTGCGCAAACAGGTACTGCCGCCTCGGTCGCCGGCCGACGACCTTTGCTGCGCGTGCGTTGAAGTCGCCGACCACTTTCCGGGCAAGGCCTCTCACTTTCTCAGAAATACTCAGAACTGCTTCAAGGAATCGCTCTGCGCCGCCGGGATAGAACACCGTCATGGCATGGCATACGGCCTGGATGTCTTCCATTTGGTGACATTCCTTCACCCGGCCCCGGAGAGTCGACCCAATCAAGAAGAGTTGAGAGCGCGTAAGGCAGACGGAGTCGCGAATGATCAATCCCGCACAGAAGCCGTCACACCTCAATCGCCGAGAGGCTCTTCAGACCGTCGGCGCCACCGTCGCACTCGCTGCCGCTGCCAGTGGCCGGACCGGCGCCGCCAGCGCCGCGACTCCGACCCTTAATGCGTCTGACCGCAACGCAGGCGGCTTCTGGCCGAACGGCACGCGATTGGCCGTGAGTCTCTCACTCATGTTCGAGGGTGGCGGCCAACCGATTTCGGGCGCAGGCGGCGTGATCCCGGACCCGATTGAGAAAGGCATCCCGGATCTGCCGACCAACGCGTTCTTCGCCTATGGTCATTACGAGGGTATCCCCCGCGTGCTCGATCTCATGGACAAGCATGGCATCAAGCTCAGCTCATTCATGATCGGCAAGGCGGTGGAGACCACTCCCGACCTCGCTCGGGAAATCGTACGACGCGGTCACGAGGCCGCCGCGCATGGCCGGGTGTGGGACAATTCGTATCAGCTCCCACGCGATGAGGAGAAACGTTTCATCGCCGATAGCGTCGAGACGATTCACAGGGTCACCGGCCAGAAGCCAATCGGCTGGAACGCCTATTGGATGCGCAACTCCATTCACATTCTGGAGACACTGCAGGATCTCGGCTTTCTCTATCACATCGACGAGCCGAGCCACGACGAGCCGTTTATCGTCCCGGTGCGCGGACGGGATTTCGTGACCGTCCCCTATACCTTCCATTTGAACGACATCGTCTCTTTTCCCTTCGTTGGCTGGAATCCGGCCGCCTATGAGCAGGCGCTGCGCGACGAGTTCGATCAGCTTTACGAAGAGGGCGCGCAGCGGCGGCGCATGATGGTGATCAGCCTGCACGACCGCATCTCCGGCCACGCCGGCAGGGTGCGAGCCCTCGACCGCTTCCTCACCTACGCAAAGGGAAGAGAGGATGTCTGGTTCGCCCGGAAAGATGAGATCGCCCGCTACGTGCTGGCCAACCGCGCCGGCACGCCGGTTGTCGATCGGGGGTCGCCGAGCGTCACCGGCCTGCCCGGGCCGATAGACTGAAGGAGACTTCCCGATGTCAGATCGATCGAAGCAGGCCCGCGCGAAGCAAGACCAGGGACGCTTGCGCCGCGGCGTCGAACTCCTCACCGCGTTGGCACTTTCGCTGGCCACGCCCGCCTTTGCCGCTGACAGCGTCAAGATCAACGACCTCGTCGTTGCCGTGCCGATCCCCGATGCGCAACGCGAGGCGACCCTGAAGGCAGTCCGCGCATTCTACGATTTCTGGAACACCGGCGACGAGGCCCTGCTGAAGGAAGCCGTCGCGCCTAACTTTACCGATCACACGCTGCCGCCGGGCCGGCCGCAAGGACCTGAGGGGCCGGCCTTCGCCTCACGCCGTTTCCGTGCCGCGGTGCCCGACCTCAAGGTCACGGTGGATAAGATGATCGTCGCCGGCGAGTACGTCACCGTGCATATGAACTTCACCGGCCATTTCACCGGCAGGTTCGGACAGGCGCAGGGCAAGGGCCAGCCCGTCCCCTTCATCGCCACCGACCTCGTCAAGATCGAGAACGGCCGGGTCACCGACAATTGGCACATCGAGGACAATCTGGCGCTGCTGCAAGAAATGGGCGTCGCCAAGGTCGACCAGTGAGGAAAACAGGAGATCGCAAGATGTTGTTTGCGCAAAAGGACGAAATCGCGAGCTCTCTCCAATCGAAATACAACAGCGGAGCAGGTGCAACGCGTATCGAAGAGTCTGCGCGCTGGCTGAGCCGCGTGACATTGGTCGTCGCGATCATCATGATCGGATGGAGTTTAAAGGTCATCCTCACCCAACCTGTCACCGCGTGGTTTGCCGCATCGACCACGATCTGGATGGCGGTATTGTTGCTATCCGCGACTTGGAATCTGCGCGGCTCCTTCCCGGCCATTGCGGCGTTGGCGCTGGCCACCGCCGTGGTTTCACGCTTGTTCAGCATTCTGCGTTTGAACCCTCCGGCCAGCATCGCCGGTTTGAAGCCTGATGATCTCGACCTGCTGGTCGCGACGGGTCCTGGCGTGCTGGGCTTTGAGCCTCTTGGCTGGTTTCTGGGTGCACTCGTGTTCATCCAATTTATCCTGCGGGCCGCCTCAGTCGCTGCATCGTCGGATTCGCGGGAGGCATCGCTTAATGACTCGGCACTGATGTTCATCAGAGTCTATGTCGGCTTGATGTTCGTGCCTCATTTCGGGAGCCACATCCTCGGCGGGCCCTTCCAATTCAAGATCTACACGCTCTATTTCGAGAGCCTGGGGATTCAAATGCCCGCCATGCAGGTTGCTCTCGCCGGATCGATCGAACTCATTTCCGCGGTCGGACTCACCTTGGGACTCTTCACCCGCCCGGTTGCGTTGCTGGGATCGGTGTATTTGCTGATGTCGATGCTGTTGGGTGGACATTTTCAGATCGGCTATGTGTGGGCGCTGCCGGAAGGGGGCTACGAGTTCGGCGTATTTTGGGCCGCAGTAATCGCGGTGTTCGCGGTGGTGGGCGGCGGCCGGAATTCGGTGGACCGGCAACTATGGCGGAGCGAGCCGGCCCGCCGTCTCTTGCCCAAGATCGTAAGGGAAGTCCTGGCGAGCTAACGAGGCAGCCACCAGCGGGTGTGAAAAATTCGAGTCGCCGGCCAGACTGGATGAGTGATATCGCGATGAAACAAATACCACTCGTCATCGCCGTTACGCTGTCAATAGCCGGATGCGGCAAGGAACAGCCCAAGAAGGTCGAAATCCGGCCGGTGCGTGTGACTTCGGTCCAGCACGCGCTAAGTGGCGATACAATCAGTTTGACAGGTCAAATCCAGGCCAAGGATCCGATCAACCTGGCTTTCAGGATCGGCGGCCGGCTCCAGGAGAGAACTGTAACAGTCGGCGATCCCGTCGCGCCCGGCCAGGTCGTCGCGAGGATTGAACCCCAGGATTTTCAAAACGCCCTGCGTTCGGCGGAAGCCGATCTGGCTTCCGCGCAAGCCGTGCTGGCGAATTCAAAAGGCACAGAAGGTCGGCAGAGCGAGCTGTTGAGCAAAGGGTTTACGACGCAAGCTCAATACGATCAGGCCGAGCAGCAGAGGAAAACCGCGCAAGCGCAGGTCGAATCGGCGCAAGCCAGACTGCAGAACGCAAGAGACAATCTTACGTACACTGACCTCAAATCTGATGTCGCGGGATCGGTGACGGCGAAAGGAGCAGAACCTGGCGAGATCGCCGCAGCCGGGAGAATGATTCTCCAAGTCGCCAAACAGGGAGACAGATACGCCGTTTTTAATGTCCCTTCCCAGCTTATAAGACAGAGTCCGAAGGATCCGGAAGTAACCGTCTCCCTAACGGATGATCCGACGATCGTTGCGACCGGTCACGTCCGCGAGGTTGCACCTCAAGCGGATGCAGCGACGGGCACCTACGTCGTGAAGGTCGCCCTCGACCATCCGCCGGATGCAATGCGTCTTGGTGCAACAATCATAGGACAGGTCAAAGTACAATCAGAACCGGTCATTCAGCTCCCCGGGACGGCATTGACCCAGAGCGAGGGAAAGCCGGCAGTGTGGGTCGTCGATCCCGAGAAAAAGACAGTATCGCTCGTTCCGGTAACAGTCGGCCACTATGATACATCCTCGGCTGTCGTATCGCATGGCCTGAAGGACGGTGATCTCGTTGTAACGGCGGGCGTTCAGGCTTTGCGGCCCGGACAGGACGTCAGACTTCTTGAAACTGATGCTGGCGCTCAGAAATGAACCGCAGCTTCAACATTTCGGAATGGGCGCTGGCGCACCGCTCGTTCGTTTGGTTTTTGGTCATCATCATCGTGGCAGCGGGCGGACTGTCCTATTTGAAACTGGGGCGCAATGAAGACCCCAACTTTACCATCAAGACCATGGTGGTTCAGGTCCTTTGGCCCGGTGCCAATATCACGGACACGCTCCAGCAGGTCACGGATCGGGCGGAGAAGAAACTCCAGGAGACTCCCGGTCTCGACTACATCAAGAGCTATACAGTTGCCGGCACGTCAACGGTTTTCATTACCCTCAAAGGCTCGGTGCAGAGCCGGGATGTGCCCGACGTCTGGTATCAGGTCCGCAAGAAGATCGGCGACATCCGGCAATACCTTCCGCAAGGCATTGTCGGCCCGTTTTTCAACGACGAGTTCGGCGAGACCTATGGCGTTATATACGCATTCACTGCGGATGGCTTCACACAACGGGAACTCCGCGATTATGTGGAGAGTGTGCGCACCCGGCTTCTCGCCGTCAACGATGTTTCGAAAATCGATTTTTTTGGTACACAGGACGAGAAAATTTACGTTGAATTTTCGTCGCATAAGCTCGCCGGACTTCACCTCGATCGCCAGGCCTTGATTCAAGCCGTTCAGGCACAGAACGCCGTGACGCCCGCTGGCGTCGTTCAAACCTCTGACGAAGAGATTCGCGTCGACGTAACCGGCGGATTTCGCTCGGAAGCCGATCTAAGAAACGTCAATTTTGTAGCCAACGGACAAATCTTCCGATTGTCCGATATCGCGACCATCAAACGTACCTATTCCGATCCACCGCAACCGATGTTCCGCTTTGACGGCCAGGCGGCGATCGGGATCGGCATTTCGATGCGAGCCGGGGGTGACGTGCTGGCGCTCGGCCAAAACATCGAAGGGGCGATGGCCGAGATCAGGGCGGATCTACCCATCGGTATCGAACCTCATCTCGCCGCCGATCAGCCGAAAGTCGTCAAGGCCGCGGTGGATGATTTCATGGAGGCACTATGGGAGGCGATCGGAATCGTGCTCGCCGTAAGCTTTATCAGCCTCGGCATTCGCGCGGGCGCAGTCGTGGCGTGCTCGATCCCGTTGGTGCTCGCCGCGGTGTTTGTCGGCATGGAGTTCGCGGGGATCGATCTGCAGCGGGTCTCGCTCGGCGCGCTGATTATAGCGCTGGGTCTGCTTGTCGATGACGCCATGATCACGGTCGAGATGATGGTGACACAGCTTGAGGCCGGCGCCGAAAAGACGAAGGCAGCCACGTTTGCTTATACCTCCACGGCGTTCCCCATGCTGACGGGAACATTGGTAACGGTCGCGGGCTTCGTTCCCATTGGCTTCGCAAGAAGTTCCGCCGGCGAGTATACGTTCTCACTTTTTGCGGTCGTTGCATTGGCGCTCCTTATCTCCTGGATCGTGGCGGTTCTGTTCGCGCCTCTGATCGGCGTAACCATCCTGCCCGACAAGATGAAGCACACGGCCGAGGCCGAGCCGGGCCGAATCATGCAAGGCTTCCGGCGCGCATTGACGGAAGCGATGCGTGCCAAATGGCTAACGATAGGTGTGACGCTGGCGGCATTGGCGTGTTCGGTATTTGGGCTGCGTTTCGTTCCTCAGCAGTTTTTCCCGGCGTCCGATCGGCCCGAACTGCTTGTCGACCTGAAACTCTCGGAGGCTTCCTCCATCTATGCAACCGAGAAGGTCGTTGCAGCCTTCGAAGAACTCCTGAAGGGCGACCCCGAAATCGACCACTGGACAACCTTTATCGGTCAGGGAACCGTCCGATTTTATCTTCCGCTCGATGTGCAACTCGCCAACGATTTTTTTGCCCAGTCGGTTATCGTCACCAAAAGCCTTGAAGCACGCGGGCGGCTCCGCAGTCGCCTCGAGCCTGTCCTGATCGATAAATTTCCTGGCGTGGTGAGCCGCCTGTCGGCGCTTGAATTGGGACCACCCGTTGGCTGGCCGCTGCAGTACCGCGTGAGCGGTCCGGAGCCAGTGCGGGTTCGCGAAATCGCCTACAAGCTCTCTGCGGTCATAGCCGGCGACCCACGCACGGAAAAAATCAGCTATGACTGGATCGAGCCGCAACGCACGTTGCGCATGCGCGTCGATCAGGATCAGGCCAGACTGCTTGGCGTGAGTTCGCAAGTGCTGGCTCAGTCAATATCCGCCGTGGTGTCAGGTATCAACGTCACGCAATTACGCGACGGGATATACCTGATCGACGTCGTCGCGCGTGCCAATGGGCCGGAAAGAGTTTCTCCGGATGCATTGCGGACCCTGCAGATTCCCATTCCCAACGGCGGCACTGTTCCGCTGCTTCAACTGGCGACGGTCGAATATACCCAGGATTGGCCACTGATCTGGCGACGAGATCGAAATCCGACACTGACTGTCCAGAGCGATTTGATCGCCAACGTGCTGCCTGCAACCGTGGTCGATACGCTGCGCACCAAGGTCGAGGCGCTGAATGCCGAGTTGCCGGTTGAATACAAGATTGTGCCCGGCGGGTCGGTTGAGGAAGGCGCGAAGTCGACATCATCTGTCGCTGCGGTCGTTCCGGCAGCACTTCTCATCATGCTTATTATGCTGATGATCCAACTTCAAAGCTTCAGCCGGCTATTTTTGGTGCTGAGCGTCGCGCCCTTTGGGTTAATTGGGGTGGTAGCCGCATTGCTTATTACTGGCAAGCCGCTCGGCTTTGTTGCCATCCTGGGTGTTCTTGCCCTCGTTGGCATGATCGTTCGCAATTCGGTGATCCTGGTGGACCAGATCGATACGGAGATCGCGCACGGGCGCGCCCCGTGGGACGCTGTGATCGAAGCGACACTGCACCGCTTTCGCCCAATCCTTCTTACCGCAGCGGCGGCCATTCTCGGGATGATCCCGATCGCTCCGACCGTTTTCTGGGGACCGATGGCTTATTCCATCATGGGCGGCCTGGCAGTTGCCACGATGCTGACGCTTGTATTTCTGCCGGCACTTTATTTTGCCTGGTTCCGTATCAAGGAGCCTTCGTTGCGAGAGGTCGATCGCACCGATCCTTCTCACCAGCTTCCACAAACTTCCTAGAATCGAGCTTGTTCAGACGGTTGCCGCCGCCGGGGAAAAGGCTTGTCCGATCCTCTCAATCAACAGACGTACACGTTTCGGCTGATCCTGGGTGGCGGGATAAACAATTTGTAGCCCCGTACTGCCAGCCGAGAACTCCTGCAGAAGCTCTACGAGGGTCCCAGCCTTCAAGTCGGCTTCGACATCCCAAATTGATTTCCGTGCTATGCCGTATCCGTTCCGACACCAATCCCGAACCAGACCGCCGTCATTCGCGGTCCGCTGCCCCCGGACTGCGACCCTCCGCGCTTCTCCATCTATCAGAAACGGCCACTCTCGATCGATCGTCAGGCCGAAACGCATCAGAATGCATTCATGATCGGCAAGATCATCGGGATGCTGCGGAAGTCCTTTACTACTTAGATATGCCGGAGAGGCGCACACGACGCGGCTGTTGTTGCCGAGGCGCTTGACGCGCAACGTACTGTCAGCCAATTCGCCATAGCGGATGGCAAGATCCTGTCCTTGCCCTACGAGATCAACATAACCATCCGTCAGGTTGAGATCGATCGTGACTTCCGGGTGCTCGGCCAGGAACGCATCGAGGATGGGAACGAGATAGCTCCGACCAAGATCGATCGGCGCACTCAGTCTGATCGGACCCGATATTTTTTTCACCCCCAGCCGAATGAGAGCTTCCAGTTCGTCAGCTTCGGCTAACAGGCGCCTCGCACCCTGAACCAGCAATCGTCCTTCGTCGGTCAGGCTGATGGCGCGCGTTGTCCGGCGCAGGAGCGCTGCACCGTAATACTTTTCCAGCGCGACCAGGCGCTCGGAGACGGAAGCGGCCGAAAGGCCGAGTTCGCGACCAGCCGCCGCCAGGCCGCCTTTCTCAACAATACGAAGGAACAGGGTCAGGTTGTCGAGGATCATAATTCGGCAAGCCCGAAGAGTGTTTTCAGACTTTAACCGATTATACGGATTATGTGAATGCTCTAGTTTCTACTGTGAAAGGAGCCTTCACATGAAACTCGATCACGTCACCATTCGCACCCGGGATTTGCAGGCGGCACGGAGCTTTTTCCTGTCGGTCTTCGATCTCAGGGAAGGCGAACGACCGCTCGCGATACAGCGACGCATTCCCGGCCACTGGCTCTATTCCGAAGGCCATCCGCTCGTCCACATCATCGGCTCGCAAAGGTCCGGTTTCGATCGCTCAGCTGAGGCGATCGATCACGTCGGCTTGCGAATGGAGGGCTATGCGGAGTTTCGCAACAAGCTCGACCAACTCGGCATCCGCTACTCGACGATGGACCTCGCCGATCTCGGAGAGCGGCGGCTGTTCTTTCGCGCGCCCGGCGGCCCATTGCTGGAAGCCGTGTTTTCCGAACCCGTTCCTCAAAACAACTGATCCTCGCAAGGAGTCCTGGTCATGTCACTCAAGTCGAAAATGCCTCTTCAGGTGTGGATACTCACACTTTCCGCGTTTGCCATCGGCACCGCCGAATTCGTTATCGCCGGCGTGCTCCCTCAGGTCGCGGCTTCGCTCCGCATTACTGAGGGCCAGGCAGGCAATCTGATCACGGCTTACGCGCTGGCCATTGTAGTCGGTGGCCCGATCCTGACGCTGTGGCTTGCCCGCTTTGAAAAACGCAAAGTGCTTCTCAGTCTGATGGCGTTGTTCATCGCGGGCAACCTGATGGGCGCGGTAACGACGAATTATACGCTGCTACTCGTCAGCCGCGTGATCGCGGGCCTGACGCAAGGACCGTTTTATGGGATCGGCGCCGTCGTGGCGACGAAGCTTGTATCCGACAAGCTCGCCGGCCAAGCTGTCGGGCAGATGTTTGCCGGCCTGACCCTTGCAAACGTGCTTGGGGTTCCCGCGGGAACGTGGATCGGGAATGCGTTGGACTGGAATATGACATTCTTCGTCATCAGCGGGCTGGGTCTGATCGCTACCTTGGCGATTGCAGTTTTCGTTCCCGCCCAGGGACGGGACAACTCAGCACCTGATATCAGCGGACAACTCAAGGCATTCCAAGACCGCAACCTCCTTGCGAGCCTTGCGATTACCGCCCTCGGCTGGGTCGGCTTCATGACCTTCTATGGCTATATCGCGCCGGTCGCACGGGTCGCTGGCTTTGGCGCCGCAGACCTGACCTGGGTGCTGGTCATCGTTGGAGTCGGCCTTGTCATCGGCAATATGCTCGGCGGCCGCACGGCGGATGCTAACCTGCGTCTGTCACTTATCCTGTGGCCTGCTGCGATGATCGCGTCTCTGATCGTCGTCGGATTCGTCGCGCCGTTCAAATGGCCGTTCCTCGCCGCCGCCTTCGTCTTCGGCATTGCGTCCTTCGCCAATGTCCCCCCGATGCAGATGCGCGTCATGAAGTACGGGAAGGCTGCGCCGGAGCTTGCCGCGACCGCAAACATATCAGCCTTCAATATCGCGAATGCGCTCGGCGGATTGATCGGCGGAGCCGTCATCGACAGTTCATTCGGAGCGAGCGCCATTCCCTATGCCGCCGCCATCGTACCATCGGTCGCGCTCATCTTCATCCTGTCGCAGGAGCGCCGCAGCGTAGGTCTGGCCTTGTCTAGGGAGCCGGGCATCGGTCGGGCGGTTTGAAAAGGCCCAATGAGCAGCAGCTACCGCCTTCGTCGTAATATCGAGACAGGTGTCAACTTAGTGCAGAAAAGTTCGACCATCCCGCATTTACGTTCGCTTTGCGCCAGAGCTGCATTCCCAGGCTGGATTTCAATTAAGCTGTGATTATGGGCCGGTCACCCTTAGATGCAGGGGCACGCGTCCCTTATCCGAGTCGATAATATAGAGCTGCAGCTTGGGCAAAATCTTCTCCATGGCTTCCAAGTACAGTCGTGTCCTGGTGACGTCCGGTTCCTTTTCATATTCCTTCTGCAACGCCAAAAAACGGCTTGTCTCGCCGACGGCGTCGGCGACGCGCTCTTGCTTGTAGGCCTCCGCCTCGCTCAGCCGCGTGTGAGCCTCGCCCCGTGCTTTGGGAATAAGGTTGCTCGCGTAAGCGCGGGCTTCGTTGATCACTTTCTCACGGTCGGCCATGGCGTTCGCGACGTCCTGGAACGCCTGGACAACCGATCTGTCGAGAGTCATTGTCATAATGCTCGCAGATACGATGCGAATGCCGCTGCGCCGACGGTCCAAGAGTTCCTGCGTCTCGGCTTTGACGCGTTCCTGCACGGCGACCCGCCCCCTGGTCAGTACCTCGTCGATGGGCATGCCGATGACCGTCTCGGTCAGCACCCCCTCGGCGACGGCCTCAACGTAGGCCGGTGCTTCCTCGATCTGAAAAAGGAATTCCGCTGGATCGCGGATGACGTATTGCAGAACGAGGGCAGCATTGACGATATTGGTGTCCCCAGTCACCAACTCCATGCCGGACGGCGCGGCCGATTCACCGGCGGGTATCGCAAATCCCACGCCGACTTTCTTCACGCTGGTCGTCTTGACGACGTCCAGACGATCAACGGGCCAAGGGAAGCGGTAGTGTATGCCGGGGCCGACCTCGGCCTCGATGGCACCGAACCGGCGCACCACCGCGCGCTCGTCTGCCCCGACGACATAGAAGCCAGAGGCCAGATGGGCTCCCAAAAAAAGGCCAAGGATGGCGAGGATCCAATAGCGATGGCGACGCCAAGCGAGGCGCGATAATCCGGGACGCGACCGCGGTTCGACTCCGCGCGTCAGATCTTCTGCGGCGCGGTCTGCTTCTCGCCGCGTGTCGCCAACCAGGGCCCGATCGGATGCGAGCGTCATCGGACCTCCTCCTCGCGTTTTTTGTTCTGCAAAAGATCGGCGCCGGTTGAAAATTCTCCGGGCGCCGGAGGGGACGGTCCGACCTGGCCCGGTTGCTTGTCGAAATGCAGCATCCGCAGAGCGTCGGTATCAACAGGAAGGAAGATAGTCGTCTTGTCATCCAGCAACTTGTCGTAGGCCCGCAAGGTCCGGAGGAATTGGTAGAATCTCGGATCCTGTCCGAAGGCCGCAGCGTAGGTCCGCGAAGCCTCGGCATCGGCCTCGGCCTTGATGCGCTCGGCCTGTCCGGCAGCGTCGGAGTCGATGCGGATCTTCTCATGGTCGGTCTCGGCGACGATCCTCTTCGCCTCCACCTCACCCGCCGAGCGGTTCTCCTTGGCGATCTTGGCCCGCTCGGCCTTCATGCGTTCGAAGACGTGCTCCCGGTTCAGCTCCGGAGGGTAGAGGCGGCGGATATCGAAGCTGACAACGTCGATGCCGTAAGCCGTTCGGGCGAAATCGGCGGCGCGGCGAACGACTTCCGACGCCACGGCCTGGTAGTTGCGTTTTGCCGGGTCGGTGGAGATGAGGACGGACGCCGGATACCGGCCCATGACGGCGCCGATCTCCGCCAGGACGACATCGGAGAGACGCTGCTCGGCCGCAGCCGGGGTCGCGAGCGCGGCGAGAAAGCGTTCTGGGTCGGCGATCCGCCATGTCACGAGGCTGTCGACGCCGAGGTTCTTCTTGTCAATCGTCAGAAATTCGGAAGGCGCCGGGCGAAAGAACAGGATGCGTTTGTCCAGCCGCACAACACGGTCAAATGGCGCAACGACGTGGAGGCCGGGCTCGGCAAGGACGCGAACCACACGCCCGAAGCGGATGACAAGTCCATATTCGGTGACGTCCAGGACGAAGAACGAGGAAACAAGAGCCCAGACCGTGAGCGCCGCCGTTAATGCCGGCAGGATGCGCCGAAGCACGACGTTCGATCGTTCATTCGCCGTGGTGGATTGTTCCGCCATTCTCACCTGCCGACGCCTTCAGATCCTATCCGTTTGACCAATGGACTTCGTCATCTCGCTCCCAGCTGATCCGGCTGCTTTCTAAAATCTCTTGATCCTCGCGAAGCCGTCCTCGCTACTTGCTTTGGCCCGAACCGATGGGCTGCAGGAGCCAAATGTCGAAGTCTTTCACGTCGCCGGCACCGGGCCGCACAAACTTCCGCATACCCGGCAGAACGTCTTCGAGCGTTTCAAGCTGCAATCGGAATTTTGTAAGCGTAGGGGCGCGCTTGTAAGCTTCGAGCCGAAGCGCGAAGGCGTCCGCGCCGGCCTGCGCACTGGCGATCCGCTGCTCCTTGAAGGCCAGCGCCCCCTCGGTCATCGCCGCGGCTTCCCCCTTTGCCTGGTTGATCTTCTCCACTGCGAAGACGTTCGCCAGGTTGATCGTGCGAAGCTTGTCCTCCAGGGCGCTGGCGACGTCTCGGAAGGCGTTATGGACCTCGTCCGGCGGGTGGTCATAGAGCAGGCTGACGGCAAGGACCTCGATTCCGGCCTGGTAGCGGTCCAGCATCGACTGGGCGGCCTCACGCGTCTCGCGTTCGATCTCCTCGCGCGCTGTGGTGTAGACCGCATCGATGGCGCGGGTCGCGACCGCACTCCGCAGCGCTG
>Ga0193713_1000070_pt1 | contig 28511 bp, 24 predicted proteins | sample H3a2metaG_FD_143054 | JGI IMG/M metagenome (GOLD analysis project Ga0193713, IMG submission 143054) | Soil microbial communities from a riparian zone of the East river system, Colorado, United States - H3a2 | ecosystem: Environmental > Terrestrial > Soil > Riparian zone | place: USA: East River... | reverse complement strand
TGACGTGGAAAGCTGGGTGCGCGAGGCTGACGCCAAAGTGCACGAGCAGGTGCAGCTCCCGGAAGGTTACAGCATTGAGTTCGGTGGCCAATTCGAGAATCTGCGGGAAGCCAAAGCGCGCCTCGCCATTGTCGTGCCAACCGCGTTGGCCTTTATATTCATGCTGATCTTCATGGCGTTCGGCAGCGTGCGACAAGCGCTCCTTGTTTATTCCGGCGTGCCGCTCGCGGTCACAGGCGGCGTCGTCGCGCTATGGCTGCGCGACATGCCGTTCAGCATCTCCGCTGCTGTGGGCTTCATCGCTTTGAGCGGCGTCGCCGTTCTCAACGGCGTTGTGATGATTAGCTATTTCAATCAACTGCGCGAGCGCGGACTCGACACCCGGTCTGCGGTGATCGAAGGATCATTAACACGCCTGCGGCCGGTTCTAATGACCGCCGCTGTAGCAGCATTCGGCTTCATCCCCATGGCGCTTTCGACCAGCGCGGGCGCGGAAGTGCAGCGGCCATTGGCTACGGTAGTGATCGGCGGAATTATTAGTTCGACATTCCTGACACTGCTTCTCCTGCCTGTGTTGTACGATTGGGTAGAACGGCGAGATCGGGCGAGTGAGATACCTGAGCAGTCGCAACAGCCGCGATATGCAGATGCTACTTGATCGTGAGCACGCGAATCAGCTTCGTGCCGGTCGGCTGCGCGAAAATCAAGATCAACATGTCCGGAGATTGGCCGGCGAAAATTTCCTTCGATGGCCTCAAGGCCAACAGAGTTTTTCAATGACAGCAAATGAAATTTACGTCCCAGTGATTTGGACGTGACTAATGTCGAGGAGCTTGATGACGAAAGGAACTTTGGTCCGGGATGAAACAACGTCCGTTACGGCTTCGCGCGCCGATGCGGTACGGCTGGCACTACTGCTCACGTACATCACGCTCGGCTGGATGACGATCGAAGGAGCGGCGTCGCTCCTGCTCGGCTGGGCGTCGAAGAGTCTGCTGCTCGAAGCATTCGGCATCGACAGCATCGTCGAGCTTTTCAGCGCAGGAGTTTTGCTCTGGAGACTGCGAGTTGAAGCGAGTGGCGCTACGAGTTTGCAACATGTCGATCTTGTCGAGCACCGCGCCGCGCGTTTGGTCGGCTACTCACTTTACGCATTAGTTGCTTATGTCGTTTTCAATTCCGGTTACGGATTGTTTATTGCCAAGCGCCTCACCGACACGCATGAAAGCGTGTGGGGCATTCTCATAGGGCTCGTCGCAAAAATTGGAATGCCGATCCTCGCCGGTTACAAACTGAAAGTCGCAGCTCGCCTGAATTCCCGGGCGTTAAGAGCGGACGCGGTTGAATCGATCACGTGCGGTTATTTGTCGATCGTTTTGATGGTCGGCTTGGCCGCAACCCGATTGCTCGGTTGGTGGTGGCTGGATAGCGTCGCTGCACTCGCGCTAATTCCATTTCTTATCAAAGAGGCGCGCGAAGCAGTTAGCGGCGGGTGCGATTGCGGCGAGCGCCAGGTAATTCGCTAGCTAATCTTGGTCCGGCCCTTCGCAGCACGGTGGCAGTTCCTTCGATTTCCAGTTGCGATGACAGGCTAACGCCATTCGGACGGAATGTTTTGCGCGCAATAATTACCGGTTGTCTATATGCCTAAACAGGCATATAGACTTGTATGACGCTCCAAGGCTTACAGAATGTGCTCGAAGCAAATCCCAGGCGGTTTCCACGATTTGTGTTGCCGGATGGTGATTACATCCCGGTCCATGCCCACGTTACTGAAGTTGGACATGTGGTCAGGAACTTCATCGATTGTGGCGGCCTAACCGGAAAAGAAGAAAAGGTCGTGCTGCAAACGCACGTCGGCAATGACACCGATCATCGGCTTCGATCAGACCGTTTTGCGAGAATCCTGCGGCTCGGAGATCGCGTGGTTCCGAGTGCGGACCTGGATGTAGATGTCGAATATGATTGCTGCGTCGTAGCGCAATATCCAATTGCTGAAGCCACACCGGATGGCGAGCATCTAAATCTGACCTTGCAACGCGGCCGGACCCAATGTCGGGCGCGCGAGCGTCGCGAGAGCGAGACAGCTGCTGGTTGTTGTGCCGCGTCGACGGCTTGTTGTTAAGCGATATGGACCTGATCCAAATTTACCAATGTCTTTGCGATCGCACGCGGCTGCGCATCCTCCATCTTCTTACAAGATCGCCTCTCTGCGTCTGTCATTTTCAGGACATTCTCGGTGAGCCACAGGTGAAAATCTCGAAGCACCTTAGCTATCTTCGAAACCGGGGAATGGTTGTAGCAACGCGCGACCGAAATTGGATGGTCTACGCGTTGCCTAAAAAGCGCTCGCACGAGTTGGAGACAAACTTCAAGTGTCTGCAAGACTGCGTACAATCGGACCCGATGTTTGCGCGCGATTTAAGGAAACTTACTCGGCTACGCGAAAGCTGTTGCGAGCCGGCAGCAGTTTCCGCAACCAAGGAAAGACGAATAACAAGATCATGAAAAAGAAAGTCCTCTTTATTTGTGCGCAGAACAGTGCACGCAGCCAGATCGCCGCCGCGTTGCTTAATAAAATGTGCGGTGATTACTTCGAAGCCCATAGCGCTAGGCTGGAACCTGGCGCCCTCAATCCTTTCGCTGTTGAAACGTTACAAGAACGAGGAATCGACATTTCCCGTAACAAAACGCAATCGGTCTTCGACGTTTGGAAGTCGGCGCGCCACATATTTACGTATGCGATCACAGTGTGCAGCGAGTCGGAAGCAGAAGCATGCCCAATTTTCGCCGGTGTCACTACTCGACTGCACTGGTCGTTTGATGATCCTTCTAAATTCACCGGCACGCACGAGGAGCGTTTGGAAAGAACTCGTCGCGTCCGCGATCAGATCGGTGCCAAGATCGATTCGTTCTGCGAAGAACATTGCGTTACCGACAAAGTGTGAAGAACCTTGCGGCGGAATTCATCGGGACATTTGCACTCGTCTTCGCTGGAACAGGCGCGATTGTGATCGACGAAACGACCGGTGGCGCGGTGGCGCATGTTGGCGTCGCGCTTACCTTTGGCCTGATCGTGCTCGCAATGATTTACACGGTCGGTGATATCTCCGGTGCGCACCTAAATCCTGCGGTAAGTCTTGGATTTTTCGCGGCGCGACGCTTTCCACTTCGCGAAGCCATCCCATATATCGCGAGTCAGTGCGCCGGAGCCCTGGCAGCCAGTGGCCTGTTGCACCTTCTTTTTCCGGAAAACAAGATGCTGGGCACGACAGTTCCTGCCGGGCCTGGAATCCAGTCATTTGTCCTTGAGCTGATTCTGACTGCAATTTTGATGTTTGTGATACTTGGCGTCTCGACCGGAGCGGCTGAGAAAGGCATCACCGCGGGGATCGTCGTTGGTGCCGTAATTGGGCTCGAAGCAATGTTTGCCGGGCCGATTTGTGGAGCGTCGATGAACCCGGCGCGATCGCTCGGACCGGCCGTGATATCAGGCCACTTCCAACACGTCTGGATTTACCTCCTCGCTCCTGTGAAGGCCAAACAGCTCAGTCAATGCTGATGCTGGCTGGGCACGTCGCGTCGCCCATCCGCGTGCCGCGGGGCCTACGCGTCTTGCGCAAGAGGTGCTTACGGGGTCCGCAGGAAACCGTGAGTCACATCGCTCGCGTCAATATAGTATCCGGTGATCGCATCGGCCGGATTGTTGGAAAGAGGGATAGTGCCTTGCCCAGGGCCTGTGCCCGCGCCCGGAACGTCGAACGTGGTGACGGCACCGTGCTTAGCACGCACGAAACCGTGATTGACGTCGCTCGCGTCCACGTACTCTCCCGTGACCACCCCTGACGCGTTGATGCCCTGGGGCGAGGTACCTTCGAACGGGCCTGTGCCCGCGCCCGGAACGTCGAACGTGGTGATAGTGCCGTCCGAGGCACGCACGAACCCATGATTTACATCATTCGAGTCAATGTAGTCTCCCTCAATCGCTCCGACCTGGTTGATCCCAAGTGGGAGTGTGCCTTGGAACGGGCCTGTGCCCGCACCCGGAGCATCGAACGTGGTGATGGTGCCGTCTGGAGCGCGCAGGACGCCGTGATACACATCGCTAGCGTCAAGGGAAGCTGCCGTGATCGCCCCGGCAGCGTTGAGTAAGTAGCCGGTAAAAACAAAGGTGCCCTGGCCGGGGCCTGTGCCGGCGTTCGGAGCATCAAACGTAGTAATGGTTCCGTCCGGAGCGCGCAGGAAACCGTGAGCCACATCACCCGCGTCAACGTAGCGTCCCGCGATCGCCTCCTGCGGGTTGATGTTGCCAGCGAAGGTACCCTGGCCGGGACCTGTGCCCGCACCCGGAACGTCGAAGGTAGTGATGGCACCGTCCGGAGTGCGCAGGAAACCGTGAAACACACCGCTCGCGTCGTTGTAGTAGCCCGCGCTCGTGCCTGCCGGGTTGATGCTGAAGGGCCGAGTGCCCTGGCGGGGACCTGTCCCCGCGCCCGGAGCGTCGAAAGTGATGATGGCCCCGTCCCGAGTGCGCACAAAACCGTGAATCGCAGTGCCCGCGTCAGCGTAGCGTCCCGAGATCGTCCCTGCCGGGTTGATGGCGAACGTGATTGTGCCCTGGCCAGGGCCTGTACCCCCGCCCGGAGCATCGAATGTAATAATCGTAGGCCGCCGGCAAACAAAGGGCGTGTTGCTGAAATTCAGAAAGCCATCGTTCGTCCCATCGGACGCACTGGTCGCAGGCGTGCCCGGGGCGGGATTGGCCGCCTCAATCGTTTGCGACAGCGCAAAACAGGCGAAGAGAAGCGGAACGAGGAGGAAAATGCCCCCTAACGGCGAATACCTGATCGGGCCTCTTACCCAACGGATTATTGTCGATTTAAGATGAATGGGCTTTTTCATATGCTTTGTTTCTGTTGATGGTAATAGTTGTTTTCCCTTTACAAACGGATTCTGGAGCGCGCGCTGCACGGAATCTGAATTTTTCTCGCTGCTTGCTTTTCTTCTTGAGGGCTTGATAGAAACTGGTGATGTGAAGGCGCTGGCAGGGAACGAGTGTCGTCAGAGCGATTTGTTTCCTCCGACTCACTGGAGCGTGGTTCTCGCGGCCGGAAGAGGCGAGGCGGAACCGGAAGTTGCGCAAGCCGCGCTAGCGGAGCTTTGCCAAATATATTGGGCGCCCCTTTACAGTTTCGTGCGCAGCCGCGGGCACACCGTGCACGATGCGCAGGATCTCACGCAGAGCTTTTTCGCCTACCTGTTGGAACATAAAATTTATGCCCGCGTCGACCGGCAGAAAGGTAAGTTCCGTTCATTTCTGCTCGCCTCCCTAAAAAATTTTCTTGCGCACGCTTCCGACCGCGAACGGACGCTCAAACGCGGCGGCGGACAAAATTTCCTTCCTCTGCATGAAGAGCAGATCGAAAATGCGGAGTCGCTTTTCCAGACACATAGTTCTACGAGTAGTGCAGATCGAGTCTTCGATCGCAGCTGGGCAGCTGCGTTGGTCACCGCTGGACTGGAACGGCTCGCGGCAGATTACAAAGGTGAGTCCAAGGAGAGGCTCTTCAAGGAATTGAGAGCTTTTCTTGGCGGTGGCGCTGGCCCGCCACCGCCTTACGCTGAGCTGGCGGTTCATCTGGGGATGACTGAATCAACACTTCGCAGCCACGTCACTCGCCTCCGAGCGCGTTATCGGGAAGCGTTGCACGCTGAGGTACGCCGAACGGTGGAGACTGAAGCACAAGCGGAGGAAGAGCTACACGTGTTACTCCGTGTGTTAACGGAAAATTAAGAAATACGCGCCATGGCAACACCACTACCATCAGCAAGCACGGTTTGCTGGGCATGCGGCGAGCCGTTGGACGCGAAGGGCGACTGCGTGGCTTGTTTCCTCCGGACCGCCTTAGACGAATCAGTCGTCGAAACCAAGCAGCTTCCCTCGTTAGTCTTTGGCGACTTCGAGGTAGAGCAACGCTCAGACGGCTTTTACTGGGAACTCGGTCACGGCGCCATGGGGACGACCTATCTCGCGGTGGACAAAGTGTTGCGTCGGAGGGTCGCTCTGAAGGTCATCGAGGTGCCGGCGGTTCCGACCAGTCGAGACGCACAAGCTGTACGCGAACGCTTTTTACGTGAAGCCCGCGCCGCGGCCGCGCTCCGACATCCAAACGTTGCTGCTGTTTACCATTTCGGCGCTTCGCGAGATGGCACTCATTGCTATTATGCAATGGAGTTGGTCGAGGGCGAAACTTTGGAAGCTCTCGTACGAAGGGACGGTCCGCTTAACTCAAAGGTGGCCCTGGAAATTGCAATCCAAATCACGCAGGCATTGATGGCTGCAACGGCCCACGGTTTGATCCATCGGGACCTGAAGCCGGGCAATATCATGTTGACGCGCAGTGGAACTGACGCGGCGGAGCTGCAAGCGAAGATCATCGATTTCGGTTTGGCCAAGGCGGTCGCGGATGCCGGAGGAGAGATGGACATCACCCACGGTGAATTCGTCGGTACACCGAATTTCGCGAGCCCTGAGCAATTCGAAAGCGGGCCGGTCGATGTCCGTTCCGACATCTACTCGTTAGGCGCCACGCTCTGGTTTGCGCTCACCGGGAAAACGCCATTTGCCGGTCGGAACATTGAGGAAATTCGCCGGGCTCAGAAGTTGGCGGCACTTCCCACCGAACAACTGAAGGCAGCACATGTTCCGCCTCGTCTAAGGTCGCTGCTTAAATCCTTGCTCGCACTGGAGCCAGCGGGCCGGCCTGGCGTACACGATCTGGCAGCGAGACTGCGGGGTTGCTCCGGCCAGGCAAGCAATGTGCGCCGCATCCGCTTCGCCATCGCATCCACCGTTATCCTAATTCTCGGCACGTCGGCATTCTTCATTTTTCATTCTCTGCGTACGCATCCGGCCGCTGTCGAATCTGTTTCGAATCCGGCGGTGCTCGAGAAAAGCGTTGCCGTGCTGCCTTTCGACAATCAGAACCGTGATCCAGACATCGATTACCTATCTGACGGTATCACTGAAAGCATCATTCACAGCCTTTCGCAGCTGTCTCAACTGAAGGTGATGGCGCGCAGCACGGTCTTTCAATACAAGGGCAAAGACGTTGATCCGCGAAAGGTTGGACACGACCTCGGCGTAGGGGCTGTGGTAATGGGCAGGCTGCTGCAGCAAGGCGACAACCTGACGATCCGAACAGAACTGGTGAATGTTTCAGATGGAACGGAAGTGTGGGGACAACAATACAATCGCAAGGTCGCCGACGTATTCGCGGTGCAGGAAGAGATCGCGAAAGAGATCTCCGAGAAGTTGCGCTTGAAGTTGAGCGGCGCCGAGCGTCAGCAGCTTGCCAAGCGCCCAACGGAGAACCTTAAAGCTTTCCAGTATTACATGCAGGGACTCTCGTTTGCCCAACGTCGCACCCGCGAAGATCTGCTTACCGCCATAAGCTACTACGACAGGGCAATAGAAGAAGATCGCAACTATGCGCTCGCCTACGCGGGCTTTGCTGACGCCTATGCGAATCTTGGCGCTTACGGCTACATTGCGCCCATTGACGGTACGCGCAAAACCGAAAAGGCAGCGCGCGAAGCCGTAACGCTTGATGAGAACTTGGCCGAAGCTCACGCCGCACTAGCTCTAGCTAACATCGCATTCGCGCCATCCAATTTTCAGTTGGGTGATCGAGAACTGCGCCGTGCCATCGAACTCAGCCCGAGCTTGGCATTAGCCCATAGCTATTTGGGATTTTCGCTCGTGCGGCAGGGGCGTCTCGATGAAAGCCTACAGGAAATGTTGAAAGCTCGCGAACTCGATCCGCTTTCACCAATTATCGCACGCCAAGCCGCTATGCCTTGCCATCTCAAGCGAGATTATTCCAGAGCCCTTGAGTTGCTGCGGCAGGCCAATGAGCTAGGCCCACCGTTTACCACGACATGGGAGATAGGAGTGTACATCCAAAACAAGTTGTTCAACGAAACGCTGGCGGAATTGGAAAAGGCTAAACGAGCGAGAAAGGGCGACCCCATTTTGATTTACGATATGGGAATGATCTACGCGGCGCAAGGGAAGCGCGCAGAAGCCCTCCAGATCATCAAAGACTTGAAAGGGATATCAGGCGCGAGTTTGAGCCAGGCACATTTAATCGCCAAAATCTATGCCACCTTGAACGAGAAGGAGATGGCGCTTTCATGGCTGGAACGCGGCTTAACAACGGGAGCGATCGGAGTTTTTTATAAAGACGAGCCAGTGTGGGATCCAATCCGCGGCGACCCGCGCTTCATCGACGTCGTGCGGCGCACGGGGATCTCGTTGTGAACCCGGAGAAATTCCTGATCGAGCTCAAACGGCGCAACGTTTACAAGGTTGCGATCGCCTACGCTGTCGTCGCGTGATTGCTGATGCAGATCGCGGGTCAGTGCTCGTGGCTCAGGGCCCGACTTTGAAGCGGGCGTAAATTAGTTGGGTCAATTCTGATTTTGGCGCGCATCTTCGCGCCGCCATGGCAATTTTCCTTCAATTTCCAATTGCAATGACAAACTCAGGAACGTGCGGATTAGCACGATCATTCCCAGGACGACCACATTTTGCAGAGTCGGCGCGACAACGACGGTCCGGATGATGTCGCCAGCAATGAGAAACTCGAGACCGAGCAGAATTGCGCGCCCCACGTCCTGTCGGTAAAGCGAATAATAATTGCCTCTGTCGTGTGAACGATCCCGCAGGCGCGGGACGAGTCGTAAAGTGGCAACAATCATGCCACCGGCCACAATGAATACACCCACGCCATCCACGCTAGTGCCGACCACTTCCATGATGTGCCGAAAATATTCCATGGCAGCGTTCATAGCCGAAAAGCGTGCCGACTTTCAACGTTGTTTGTGAGCAACGCGTTGAAGAGTGGCCGCGGCGACCGTTCCACCTTCGCACGCCTATCCTTCAAGAATCATTTTTCGAACCACGGCCGTGAGCCTCAATGCTTCGACCGCGATTTGCGTAACTGGCAATCGGGCCATGTCGCCGAGTCGGGCGCGTTTAGCCGGCTCATAGGTGCGGGAAATGGTGCCCCGGCATCGGGCACGCCGATGCGCTTGTTTACCCAGTGCGCCTGATAGGCCCATGCTGGGAGCGGCGCGGCCTTCGGCGTACACGACCAGTTATTGAAGTGGAGGTTCACAAGATAGAAGGTCCGCTTCAGTTTCCGGAGCACTTCGACCATCTTCGGATCGTCGAAGCCGTGCATCTCCATCGTGAACTGAGGGATCGACGCCAGCAGGTCCTCCGGGGCTGCGAGTAGCGAATCCCATTCCCCACCCTCAATGTCCATCTTGATGATCAGGCGCCGGCCAGTGTCGCCGTTCTTCCTGATCTGGTTTTCCAGCGTGTCGAAAAGATGCGAGCCGCTGTAGCCGCTGCGATTGCCGACACATTCGTTGTGAAACACGAACGTGCCGCCGTTGCAGGTTGGCCGGGCAGGATCAAAACAGTCGTACTGATGCACCGGGACGTGATACCGGCGCGATAGCTCGCATCCCCAGTCGTCGTTGCCGCCAACGCCGTACGAGTACCCTGCGTCGAGTGGCTCAATCAGATTCTCGCACATCAGGTATCCGCCATCGTTGGCGCTGCCGAAGCGCTTCAACGTACAATTCTTCAAGGCGACCGGTTGGAGTTCAGCAAGAATCGTCTCGCGCAGCTTGCGCGCCGCGGCCCGGCGCACGACATCGCCAATCGCAATGGTGGCCGCTGCCGCGAAAGCGATGATGACAAGCGCGATGCGAATAGCATGTCGTCTCATAAAAGCGTCTTGCATCGATCGCGGCGCATTAAAACCATTCTTACGCTAGTGATCCTGCCGAGCATCTGTCTCGGCTAAGAAGGTGTACCTTCCAGAACGACACATGCTACTGCGTGATGCTCGGTATGGCTAAGCGTAACGAGTGCGGCAGTCACTCGGCGTCGTGTCGCGAGTTCCCTGGCCGGCCCGGATAAAACGAGGAATGGTTCGCCGCTCGGCTTTTTTTGGATGTCGATGTTGCGCCAACCCATTGCCTTGCCGATGCCGGTGCCGAACGCCTTGGAAACAGCTTCTTTTGCCGCGAAACGCGCAGCCAGATGGCGCGCCGGGAATTTCATCGACATCGAGTATTCAATCTCGCCGTCGGTGAAAACACGTTGGAGAAAACGATCGCCAAATCGATCGACGGATCGCTGAATCCGCGCGCACTCGACAAGATCGACACCAGTACCGATAACGCTCATCCGGGATAATTTTTCATCGCCGCGAGCATTTCTTTCACCGCAGTTTCAAGCCCAACCCAGACCGCCCGCGATATGATGGAGTGCCCAATGTTAAGCTCCGTCAAACACGGAACCTGATGGATGAGTTCTATATTTTTGTAATTGATTCCATGACCGGCGTTGACCTGGAGATGTGATTCGGCCGCGGCGCGCGCGGCGGCCCGCAGTTGTTCCAGTTCTTCTTTTTGAATCTTTTCCGTGAACGCGTTGGCCAGGCTGCCTGTATGCAGTTCAACCATTTCCACGCCTAGCTCGGCTGCCGCATCGACTTGCTCCAACGTAGGATCGATAAACAAGCTGACTTTTATGCCGGATGTTTGAAGCCTTTTTACGGTGGGTTCCAATGTCTTTCGATGGGCGATGACATCGAGGCCTCCTTCGGTGGTAATCTCCTCGCGTTTTTCCGGGACAAGACAGACTTCATCGGGCACGATACGAAGTACAATATCGATAATCTCCTCCGTATTGCCCATCTCCAGATTCAGTTTGGTCATGATGTTCTGGCGCAGCCGCTCAATATCTCGGTCTTGAATGTGGCGGCGATCGGCACGCAAATGAGCCACGATCCCGCCGGCCCCTGCTTGCTCACACATTCGCGCCGCGACCATCGGATCAGGCTCCGCGTTTTTGGATTCCGGCATCGTCGCATACCGCGCCTGCCGCAGCGTTGCTACGTGATCGATGTTGACGCCCAAGCGCAGACCGCTCATTTGATTTGGAAAATTTCGCGAATTGATCGCGCCAAATAGGACTCAGTCAATCAGTCTGAGCAAGTGGGAAAAGAATCGGCGAAACAGCGAGACGGCGAGTGCACAACTTGTGCCTGCGGGACGAAGCCTGGAAGTCGCTGAGTCGCCGTCTTACCGATTTGTCAACGATCGGTGGGGCTCGGCGTATTAGGCGCCTGATTTGTCGATTGTTGACCGCTGGTTTCTGCCTTCGCCTTGTTCAGCGCTGTTTTGGATTTTCGATGGACTGTTTTGGCGCTTTCTTTTGCTTTCTGGCCTACAGCTTGAGCGGTTTCCTTCGTCTTTCTGCCGACAGTCTTGGCAGTCTCTTTCGTTTTTTCTCCGACCGTTTCAGCAGCTTCCTTTGTTTTTTTGCCCGCAGTTTCAAGTCCGTTTTTGACTGTTTCCCCTGCTTTTTTCGCTCCGTGCTTCACCTCTTCCACAGTCCCTTCCTGCCCAAGAGCAATGAGCGCCGTCGTCGCGACCAAAGTGATAATCAGGCTAATTATTTTCATGACTGGCTCCTTTTCATTTGTTTTCCGTGTACATAGAAAACGGATGACGCGCCCTCACCGGGCGCATCGGGCGGTCTCCACGCGACAGCACACGATTCCGTCAACTCTGGCTACACTGTTTTGCAGCACAGGCGCCCATAGAGCGACGCAAGCTTCGACAGGGGGACATCGAAAATGTAAAGCGTTGCGATCAATCCGTAAGCCAGAGTCAAACGCACCCGTCCAACCGTTTCATAGCGCCGCGGGCTCGCCAGGATCCGTTTTTGGCTGCATATCACGCGACCGCGCCGCCGAAGCAGGCGAAAAAACTCCACGTCTTCCATTAGTGGCACTTCTGGAAAGCCACCAATTTCGAGGAAGGCGGTCCGTCGGCAGAATATCCCGTGGTCGCCGCACCGCATTCGCAGCAGGAGCCCTGCGTAATGCGCAAAGCCGTCCGTCAGTCGGTATACGGCCGGCGCCGCCGGCAGGCGGATCCGAAAGAAACCGCCACAGACTTTTGCATTGCGCATTATCCGCCCAATCTCATTCAAGGATTGCAGCGGCACTTTGGCGTCGGCATGCAAAAACCACAAAATATCGCCGCCTGCGGCATCGGCTCCGACGTTCATTTGTTTCGCACGGCTGCGCTCGCCGCTCGGGATAACCTGATCGCAGAAGCCTTGCGCCAGTTGGTCGGTGCCGTCAGTGCTCGCGCCATCGACGACAATAATTTCCGCCCCACAGGTTCGCTCGCGCAGATTCAAGAGAAACGGGCGTATCAACGGCGCCTCATTAAAGACCGGAATAATGATAGAGACCTGCATTGAAGATTTTCGTGTGGCCTTCTCTTTGCGCGATAACGCACCAAAAGATTTTTCGCGAAATAAAATGGTTGCTCGATACGTCTCTTAGACGAATAGAATTCAACAAGTCTGAACGGAGACACTCATATGATCGCAAAAATCATTATCGCAGCAGCCATTGCATTATTCTTTTCACCGGCACCGGCGCTCTTTTCACAGGAACACCCGGAGCACCCCGCGCATCCACACTAGCAAGAGCGACGGAAAATTCCACGTTAAATACGAGGGCCAGGATCTCGCTCTCGATTTAATAAAGGTCCACGATGATCGATTGCAGGACCTTGGCGGCGGGAAATATTTCGCCTGCGTGGATATGAAGGGAACCGATGGAAAAACTTACGACATCGATTTCTTTCTGACTGGGCAGCCGGGCAAAATGAAAGTCATTGAGACGGCGGTGCACAAGATCGACGGCAAACCGCTTTACAATTGGAAAGAAGAAAACGGGAAGTGGCACAAAGTGCCGGCCAGCTAATCTTATTTCCCAGTTGTCCATGCGGCTACTGATTCTAGCAGTATTTCTCTTCGCGGGCGCACTTGCGACTCGCGCCGTTGACAATCCAGGCATCGTCAAAGGCACGGATCAATTCGAGTTTGTCTATCGAGTGAAACTTCCTGAGATCAAAGGCGAAGCTCGGGTCTGGATACCGCTCGCCAGGACCGATGCCTTCCAAACTGTGACCGAGGAAGAACTGAACATCCCAATGAAATGGGAAAAAGTGCAGGATCGGGATTATGGAAACGACATTTGCGTGCTTCATCCCCAGCCTGACGACAGTGGCAAAACGATCGAACTCCGATACCGCGTGGTGCGCAAAGAGAAAGCGGCCTATCCCGCAAGCAGTGCGGAAGCCGCGCGTTACTTGCGTCCAGAAAAGCTGGTGCCCATTAACGAAACTTTCAGGACTCTTGCTCAGAAAGCGACGGCGGGAAAAACCGACGACCTCGAACGCGCGAAAGGACTTTACAACCACGTGATCAGTCGAATGCGTTACGACAAATCGGGGACCGGCTGGGGTCGAGGTGACGCGATTTACGCATGCGACTTTCGCACAGGTAATTGCAGCGATTTTCACGCTTATTTCATCGCTTTGGCGCGGAGCATCGGGATCCCGGCGCGCTTTGCCATTGGCGCTACTATTCCAGCTGATAAAAACGAAGGGACAATCGAGGGCTATCATTGCTGGGCGGAATTCCTGGCAGATGGACGCTGGGTGCCAGTGGATATCAGCGAAGCGTGGAAGAATCCTAAACTGGCGGATTACTATTTCGGTCATAACCCGGCCAATCGCTTCGAATTGACGAAGGGCCGCGACCTGGTTGTCGATCCCGAGCCGGCAAGTGGCCCGATCAATTTTCTCGCCTATCCACTGCTGGAGATGAACGGCGAGGTGATCAAACCCGAGACCACTTTCACATTCCGGCGTATCGGAGCGTAGAGCGCCGTGACAAACACGCAGTCGTTGTAGCCACGGCGCTGTGTCCCTGTGCCATCCAAGCGCCTCGACACAGTGAGGCACCTACAACTCTCCCGCTTGCGCTGAGAGTAGGTTCGCTTATGAGCTCCACATTGCCGCTGCCTATACGGCGATGATAAAATCACAGCGGCGACACCTCAGACCGTGCAAAAGATTCCCTTAATGGATTATGTCGGCAGACCGCTGCTGGCTTGTGTGTTCCTCGCGCTGCTCTTGCTCCAATGGCGTTTCCCTCTGCGACGCCAGCATTTCAGTGTGCTGCACCGGCTCGTGCGCAATTTTGTGCTTTCAATTCCCGGTTTCGCCATCGTGCGCTTCGCCATGTTGCCAATCCCGATCGCCGTCGCCATGTGGGCGAAAGAGGAACATATTGGCCTGTTAAACTGGCTTGGCGTTCCGCTCTGGATCGCTGGGATCGCTACGTTTCTGCTGATGGATTACGCCTACTGGTGGTGGCATTGGGCGAACCATATGATTCCTCTCTTCTGGCGATTTCATAACGTGCATCACACCGATCTTGATCTCGACGTAAGCACTGCAGCGCGATTCCATTTTGGTGAGATGGTTTTTTCGATCGGATTTCTTTCGGTGGCAGTGATGATCTTTGGCGTCGCACCGATAATGCTCGTCGCATTCTTTGTCACACTTGAAACTGCGACCCTCTTTCATCATTCCAACTGGCGGCTGCCGATTAAGCTGGAGCAGCTCCTGAATCTGATCATTGTGACACCGCGGATGCACGGCATTCATCATTCGATCGTGCAGCGAGAAACCAATTCGAATTGGGGTACCATTTTTTGTTGGTGGGACAAACTCCATGGCACGTTGCGCCGGGATGTGCCGCAGGATGCAGTTACTATTGGTGTTGCGGCGTATCGCGAGGAACACGAACTCACACTGGGGAAACTCTTCGCGATGCCTTTCCGTAAACAACGTCCGTGGCGATTGCCGAACGGTGAGCTTCCGGACCGTGCAATTCGGGCTGCAGATCGACTAGCCGAGTAGCTTCGAACTAATAATAACATTGATTCGCAACTCCGAGACGCCATAAATCCACAGTCTTTTCAGGAAGCTAGTGGTTTGCTACGTTTCCAGCCGGGATGATCTGCCTGATGGCAAGAGAGCTTTGGCCGGGCAGTATAACTGATGAATCGCTTCGCTGAGAAACTGGGTGCCCATTCTCTCTCGCTCCGTCGTGCGCGTCCTGAGATTCTTCAGGTGAACGTGGGCAAGCTTTGCAATCTCACTTGCATGCACTGTCACGTGAACGCGGGGCCAAAGCGCAAGGAGATTATGACGCGTGAGACGGTCGATCGGATCACCGATTGGCTGGCAAAGACCGACATTCCAATCGTCGATCTCACTGGCGGTGCGCCGGAGATGATTCCCGATTTTCGGTATTTCATTGAGCGAGTGAAAGAGCTGCATCCGCCCCGACATTTGATTGATCGTTGTAATCTGACGATTTTGCTTGAGCCCGGCTACAAAGTTCTCGCCGAATTTCTAGCAACGAACAAGGTTGAAATTATCGCTTCGATGCCGTGTTATTCGGCGGAAAATGTGAATGCCCAACGAGGCGATGGCGTTTTCGAAGAGAGCATCAAGGCGCTGCAACTTTTGAATTCGCTAGGCTATGGATACGACCCGGAATTACCGTTGCATCTCGTTTACAATCCGCTCGGCCCATTTCTGCCACCACCACAAGAGAAACTGGAGGCCGATTTCAAGCGCGAGCTAGACGCGCATTTCGGAATTGTTTTCAATAAACTTTACACGATTACGAATCTTCCGATTGGCCGCTTTGCGAGTTATCTCCGGCACAACGGTAAACTCGAGGAATACATACAACTGCTCATTGACGCGTTTAATCCAGCAACGATTGGCGGACTGATGTGCCGGAACACGATCAGCGTTGGCTGGCGCGGCGAAGTGTACGATTGCGATTTTAACCAGCAGCTCGGAATGCAGTGGTCCTCCAATGGAGGGAACGAGCCGCTTTTTCTTTGGGATATCGATCCGGATTCGCTCGAAGGCCGCGAGATCATGACCGGTGATCATTGCTTTGGTTGCACCGCGGGCGCGGGCTCAACCTGCGGCGGCGCCATTGTTGATGACTAGGTCGACACAGCTGAATTATGCAGACCGTCCTTCTACAGCAACAGGCCGTTGGAGTCATGAAATCGCCCTACCGTTTGCCGGGTGCTGCCGATCTGTGGCTCCGGTTAATTTGCGTGTTCTTTTATGTAGCGAGTAGCTCGGCTCAACAGGAGCTACCAGTATGCCACATAATCACTACCGGCGGCATGATCGCAATGAAGATCGATCCTGTTAAGAACGCGCCTGTTCCCACTCTATCTGGGGAGGATCTTGTGGCCACGATTCCCGGGCTACGAAAGATGGCAAAAGTCGAGGTAGAAGATCTGTTCAACGTACCGGGTGCACATATGGACCCAGAGCGCTGGGCTTCCATATATAAGGCTGTCACCAAAGCACTGGCTCGACCAGAGGTTGCAGGAGTGATTGTGACACATGGTACCGACACTTTGGAGGAGACGGCCTACCTTTTAGACCTGACAGTCTCAAGCGAGAAGCCAATTGTGTTGGTTGGCGCACTGCGGAACGCTTCCGAACAAGATTTCGATGGACCTCGCAATCTTCTGAATGCGGGTCGCGTCTGTGTGTCACCTCAAGCGCGCGGCAAGGGAGCGATGATCGTGTTGAACAACCAAATCAACGCTGCACGAGAAGGTACCAAGACGCACGCTTCAGACGTTGAGACGTTCAAATCTGGGGACTTCGGGTTCCTGGGCACAGTTGATCAAGATCGGGTAATTTTCTCGCGCGCACCTTCGCGTCGTCAGCACATCACGCTCAACGATGAGCGGCTGCCCCGTGTTGACATTATCTCCATGTACACCGGCGCGGACGGGAGTCTGATCCGTGCGGCCATGGCAGGAGGAGCAAAGGGCGTTGTGATCCAAGCGTTCGGATTGGGCAACGTCAACATTCCGATGTTCGACGCTATCAAGCAAGCGATCGACAACGGCATTGTGATCGTCATTTCGACACGCGTACCAAACGGTCGAGTGCTGCCCAGCCATGGATACCAGGGTGGCGGCAAAACGCTCAAAGACGCGGGCGCAATCTTTGCCGACAACCTTTCACCACAGAAAGCCAGAATTCTACTGATGCTTGCGCTTCAGACGACGTCTGATCGCGAGGAGATTCAGAAGCTGTTTGATCGATAGCCGAAGCCTAAGGTTTGGATACGACAACAACGCGCACTGCCATCGTTAGGACGAATTCGTTTCCTCTCGCATATCTCCTGACTCCGCAAATCGAGGCGAGTTTCATACGCGGACCCCTAACTGATCAAGCGAGCGGGCGCGTCGCAGAGGCAGCGGGCAGCAGTCGCGCCAGACCGAACTCGGCGTGGATCAATTGCGCAGCGCGTTCCGCGTCTTTCTCATCGATGATCACTGCAATCTTGATTTCCGAAGTAGAAACCAGCTGGATGTTGATCCCGCTTTTCCCCAGGCATTCGAACATTCGCGCTGCTACCCCCGAATGCGATCGCATTCCGATTCCGACCACGCTCAACTTGGCCGCGCCGGCCATGGTGTTCAATCGCTTCGCGCCAATCTGGCCAATCACCGGCATCAGGATTGTACGGGCGTTTTCCAGTTCGTCCTCATGAATCGTAAACGAAACGTCGGTCGTTCCGCTAATCGATGCGTTTTGCACGATCATGTCGACGATGATGTGCGCTGCGGCGATATTCGAAAAAATTCGGGCAGCCATTCCCGGTTCATCACGCACGCCCGCGATGCTGAGTTTTGCCTGGTGCCGATCGAGACTGATCCCCCGAACCAGGACGTCTTCCATGCTGGGAGTCTCTTCTTTGGTAATTGTCCCTCGCCTCTTAGTAAAGGTCGACCGCACTTCGAATTCGACGCCGAATTTTTTTGCAAACTCTACCGCACGCGACTGCATTACCTTGGCGCCGCTACCCGCCATCTCGAGCATCTCGTCATAGGCAATCTCGCTAACTTTTTTCGCGTCGAGGACAACGCGCGGATCGCACGTGAATACACCATCGACATCCGTAAAGATCTGGCAGGCATCGGCGTTCAATGCCCCAGCCAGCGCAATGGCTGTTAAGTCCGAGCCGCCGCGACCTAGTGTGGTCGTATCTCCTTCCGGTGTCTGACCCTGAAATCCAGCCACGATTACGATGTAATCCTCCGACAGCATCTCGTGAATCTGCTTCGGACTGATATTCGCGATGCGCGCCTTGGTGTGATGATGGTCGGTCAAGATTCCTGCCTGAGCGCCGGTCAGCGAGATAGCTGTTCCACCCAGCGCGTTCACGGCAATTGCAGTCAAGGCGCTGGCAGCACCTTCGCCAGTGGCAAGCAAGATATCGAGCTCGCGTTCTGTCGGCTGCGGCGAGACAGCTTTTGCAAGCTTGACTAACTGATCGGTTACTCCTGCCATCGCTGAGATGACTGCGACGACTCGACAGCCCTTACGCTGCGTCTCAAGAATTCGACTGGCCACGTTACAGATTCGCTCCGGTGTCCCGACGGAGGTGCCGCCATATTTTTGAACAATCAGGCGCATGACGTGAATAGATTACGGAACAGGATCGAGAAGTTCCAAAACAAACTAAGACTTGGTTTGCATCGCAATGCTTGGGACGCGCGTCAGCAACTAGAGCCCAACCGCGCGTCGCACATCATTCACAGTTGCCGGAACAGATTTTAATTCCTTCATCTGCGCAGTAATCACATCGGGATCTTTCAGTCCGTGTCCGGTGACGGTGCAAACAATTCGACTCTCCTCTTGGACCTTCTGAAATGAATATGCTGCCTCTTTTGAATCGCAGCATTTAAAAAGCCCGGCAATGGAGGCCGCACTTGCAGGTTCGACAAAAATTCCCTCGTGCTGTGCCAGCCAGGTCTGCGCCGCGAGAATTTCTTCGTCACTAACAACATCAATCGCTCCATGTGATTCGGTAATCGCGGCGCGGGCTTGTTTCCAACTTGCTGGATTGCCGATGCGAATCGCCGACGCCACCGTTTCGGGTTGTTCGACGATGCGATTGTAAAAAATTGGAGCAGCGCCTGCGGCTTGAAAGCCAATCATCGCTGGCAACTTCGTCGACCGTCCAAGCGCGTGGTATTCTCGATAGCCGGCCCAGTACGCAGTGATGTTTCCGGCATTGCCCACGGGCAACACATGAAAATCAGGCGCGTCGCCGAGGACGTCGACAATTTCGAACGCGGCGGTCTTCTGGCCGGCGATTCGATCCGGATTAATTGAATTCACGATGGCAAAATCGCCGGCCGCGCCGAGCTCGCGCACGAGTCGCAGTGCGTCGTCAAAATTGCCATCGATCGCAACGATTTTCGCTCCGTAAGCAAAGGCTTGCAGTAATTTTCCTATCGCAATTTTTCCCGCAGGCAAAATCACGACGCATGAAATTCCTGCGCGCGCTGCATAGGCCGCCGCCGACGCCGACGTGTTCCCCGTAGAAGCACAAATCAGCGCAGTCGTGCCTCGCTCTCTCGCCTTCGATACGGCCAGGGTCATGCCGCGATCCTTAAACGAGCCCGTTGGGTTAACGCCTTCATTCTTGACGAAAACCACGCGATCGACGCGTTTGCTCAATTCCTGGCAAAACACCAGCGGTGTATCCCCCTCGCCGAGAGAGACAACCGGAATCGATTCAGCAACTGGAAGATATTCGCGGTAATGCTCGATCACACCCAATTTTGATGTTGTCCTTTCCGTGTGCATTTTCTATTCGAAGCGAATCCGTGTGATTGTCGATCTGTAAGTGCCGTGTAAGATCATGCCGTATGCCTGTGCTGAGCAAGGAAGATAAGCTGCGACTCCTAACCACGATCCTGGAGAGTCGTCACGCAGATGTGCGGGAACAGAACTTGAATCGTCAGGGCAAAGGACATTTTCATGTTTCCGGCATGGGCCACGAGGCGCTTGCGGCGGTCTCGATCCAAACAGAACCGGACGATTACATCGTACCGTATTATCGCGACCGCGGTCTTGTTCTCGGACGCGGCATGACAACGCGCCAGCTTGGCCTCGAATATTTTGCAAAGCGCAACACCGGAAGCGGTGGCCGGCAGATGCCATCGCATTACAGCAATGCGGACTTGCATATCTGGAGCGTGCCGACTCCGACCGGTTCGCAGTTACTTCCGGCGTGTGGCATGGCCTGGGGAATTCAGCTCGACGGCAAGAAAAATCTTGTTGTCACGACGGTCGGTGATGCTGCAACGCGCCAGGGAGATTTTTTTGAGGCGCTTTGTTTCGCCAAGGAGAAGAAACTTCCCATGCTTTTCCTCGTCGAAGACAACGGCTACGGCATCAGCATGCCGACACGGAAGAATAATCCGTTAGCGCTCAAAGTTCTCGAACCCGACAACTGGCGCCGAATCGAGGGACAAGACGTGCAGCAGGTTTATGAGGCAACCGCAGAGGCGTTCGACAAAATTCGCGCGGGTAGCGGGCCGTTCTTTTTCTGGATCAGGATGGAGCGCCTTTCCAGCCATACCAGCTCCGATGATCAGAAACTTTATCGCAGCGCCGAAGAATTGCAGACGCTGGAAAAATCAGACCCACTCAAGTGCTGGAAGGATCAACTGATTCAGGAAGGTGTAATCACCGCCGAGGAATTCGCGAAGCTCGACAATGATGTTAAGGAGCGCATTCGCCGCGAGTATGCGGAGGCGGAAAAAGCCGAGGATCCGTCGCCTAACGAGTTACTTGCTAATGTTAGCAAATTACCTCCAAAGATTGACAAGGAGATTCTCCCGCCTGGGAAATATCGCATCGGCGATACGGTGAATGAGACATTGCGCGCCGGTCTGGAGGAAGATCCGAGGCGGGTGATCTTTGGTGAAGACATTGAAGATCCAAAGGGCGGTGTGTTTCGTCTCACGCAAAGACTTTCAACCGAGTTTCCAAAACAAGTGTTCAATTCGCCTCTTGCCGAATCGACGATTCTCGGTGTCGCCTGCGGTCTGGCGGCGTACGGCAAACGCCCCGTTTTCGAACTGCAATTTATTGATTTCATTTATCCGGGATTCAACCAGCTGGTCACAAACATCTCGAATTTGCGCTGGCGATCGTTTGGCAATTGGAAATGCCCGGCGGTGATTTATGCGCCATATGGAGCTTATCTGCCTGGCGGAAGTTTGTGGCACAGCCAGGCGAACGAATCAGCGTTCGCTCATTATCCCGGTCTGAACGTTGTAATCCCAAGTACACCAGCTGATGCCGCCGGATTGCTTTGGACAGCGATGCATGGCGAGGATCCGGTCATGTTTCTGATACCGAAACATCTCCTTTGGGCGGAACACAAATATGCGGAACCAATTCGCGCCGTTCCCTTGGGTCAGGCGCGCAAGTTACGCGACGGCTCCGATGTCACGCTGGTTGCTTGGGGCAACGCTGTCGAAAAATCGCTCGAGGCTTTAGATAAAATCGATAGTGGGATCAGCATCGAGCTGATTGATCTGCGTTCCATCGTTCCGTGGGACAAACCGGCAATCGAGGAATCCGTGCGCAAGACTCGCAGGCTGGTCGTGGTTCAGGAGGACACCGAAAATTGCAGTGTCGGTCAGATGTTGATTTCTCACATCGCGAGCGCTCCCGAGCTATGGAACCAAATGATCAGCCCGCCGGTTCTTGTGAGTAAGGCAAACGTCATGATCGGTTACAACCCGATTTACGAGTACGCAGCGTTACCAGACGTGGAGCGGATCGTCTCCGCAATTCAGCGCTCGGTTGCGACAAAACAGGAACGCGCAGTTGTAGCCGCGGGCGTTGAACGCGGCACCCCGATTTCAGAGCCAGTACTGGCGGCGCCAGCGTCAGCGCCCCCTGCTACCGCGGAAACCAGCAAGCAGGGGATACAAAGCATCACTGTCCCAGTCATGGGCGAAGGGATTCGCAATGCAAAAGTCGTTTCCCTTTTGAAAAATCCCGGCGACGCCATCGCGCTCGATGACGAGCTCTGCGAAGTGGAGACCGATAAAGCAGTTTACCCCATTCAGTCGTCCTTTGCCGGCGTGATGGGTGAATGGAAAACAAAGGTAGGCGACACCATCGAGATCGGCCAGGAGCTTGGCACAATCATAATCGCCGAACCATCGTTTGCCGACCAGTTTCAAGAAGCAGCTGAGGAATCAGTCGCCGGATCTGTAGCCGCGGGCGCTGACCGCGGCCGCTCAGTGTCTCGGCGCCAGATCACCCAGCCGGGGTCGCCGACCCCGGCTACAGCAATCGAACCCGCGCTATCCCCAACAATCACACGCAAACTCCTCCACGTGATCCCTGCCAACTTGCAGATCGATGCGCAATGGGACGCAATTCGCAAGGCGCGCGATGCGGCGAAAAGGAAAAATGGGAAAGATGCCCCTTCTCCCTCGGTGATGATCGCGTGGGCAGTGGTGCGAGCCATGGAAAAACATCCCCCTTTCCGTCGCCTCATTTTGGAAGACGATCATATCGTCGAGAACGAAGATTTCGATCTGGGTATCGCGGTAGCGCTGGAAGGCGATCGCCTGGCCACAGCAGTGATTGTTGATGCGAACAAGAAGATCTGGCCTGAATTCGTAAAGATTTACAACGAAACAATCGATGCTACTCGCGGCGGCCGTGTCGACGCGATGAACGCCCCGGTTGTGATAACCAGTTTGGGCGCATTTGGAGTCAAGGCCGGCGCGCCCATCGTTGTGCCGCCATCAGTCGGCACGCTGTTCATCGGCACCGCGCATCGCGAGTTGATTCCAAACGGAAAGAAAAACGAAAGCGCGGAAGTCATCACGCTTTCGCTTACGTTCGATCATCGTGTGGTAAACGGGGCCGGCGCAGCCAGTTTCGCGAACGAAATCAAGAAACAGATCGAAGGATTTAAAATTCCGACAGCAGAGAAACACGCAGTTCCGGCTTAACTGGCGCTTGGGAAGATTGCCATTTTTTCCGGGAGCACAAGCCGGTGGCAGTCATATGTCATGGACCACAAGTCCTGATCAGCGCGGATCTTGTTCGCGGCAGAAAGATGACTTCGTGGCCAGCAATTCAGGTCGACATGCGCAACGCAGGCGCAAAGTGGGTCGATAAGGAAGCCGTGGTGGACAACGGACTGGTTTCCAGTCGCAAACCTGACGACATCCCGGCGTTCAATAGAAAGATGATCGAAGAATTTGCCGAAGGCCGACACGCCGCAGCCGCTGCGGCTTAAATTGCCTCGTTCGAGATTCGATCGACTGCGCGCAAGTAGCCGCGGATTAATTGTAAGTCAGCTTTGTCCGGCGCTAATCAGGAATTGGCGTTTCGCCGGAATGGAGCCGGCTGGCGCCCAGCTACGGAGACGGGCAGCCCGAAAGCTGAGCTCGCTGGCGCGAGCGAATCAATCGCCCTACAATTGTCTGCGCTCATCGGTGTTATGACCACGGCCAACAAGATCACCGTCGTTCGGATTTTGATGATTCCGGTTTTTGTGACGATGGCCATTTATTACGGCGAGAGCATCCACCATGGCACGCCGCTTGAATGGATGCGTTATACTGCAATCGCCATTTTCGTGATAGCGGCAGTCAGTGATGGTTTGGATGGCTATGTTGCACGCCATTATAACCAGAGGAGTTCGCTGGGAGTCATTCTCGATCCGCTCGCCGATAAGGGCCTGCTTTTGAGCGGCATCATTACGCTGAGCATCAGCAACTGGAGCGACATTGATCCTGATTATGGAAGGTTCCCAGCGTGGTTTCCCGTTCTCGTCATCTCGCGTGACGCCGTAATCCTCGTGGGCGCAATCGTCCTTTATTTACTCAACGGCAAGGTGCAGGTGAAACCAAATTGGACAGGAAAAGTGGCGACCGTTTTGCAGATGATCGCGATTGGATGGGTGATGCTACAGCTTCGCTTTGTTCCGCTGCTTTATGTAGTTATCGCAGCCGGCGTGTTCACATTCATCTCAGGAATCGTTTACGTCACCGACGGGGTGCGCCAGTTGCAAGTCGAAGGCCACGCGCATGCAACTAAACAGTGAGGTCGACGTTTCCGCATAATGAACGATGCTGCGAACAAGCTTCCCGCCGTTGCCATCGTGGGCCGGCCAAACGTGGGCAAATCTGCCCTGTTCAATCGTCTGATCCGGCGAAAAGTTGCCATCGTTCACGACCAGCCCGGAATTACGCGCGACAGAATCTCCGCCATTTGCACTGGTGGCACACGGCCTTTCGTTCTATGGGACACGGGCGGGATTCTTGGCGCCGGTGAAGCAGAACTGACTGCGCAGGTTCGCCGCACGGCCGGGGAAGCGTTTCGCGACAGCGACCTTTTGCTTTTCGTCGTCGATGCAAAGGAAGGTTTGTCGCCGATAGACGAAGAGCTTGCGCGTTCGCTGCGCAAATCTCAAAAGCCCGTGGTCCTTGTGATCAACAAAATCGACGATGACAAACATGAATCGCTTGCACCAGAGTTCGATTCCTTAGGCTTCAGATCGAATGTTTTGATCAGTGCCGAACATGGTCGCGGGATCTTGGATCTGCTAGGCGCGATCGATCGACTTCTCCCCTCGCCCGCTGCTGATTCACGATCCACGAGTCCCCAGTCACTCGCGGTGGCGATCCTCGGCCGACCAAACGTGGGAAAGTCTTCACTGATCAATTCCATCGTGCGCAGCGAACGCGCTATTGTGAGCGAATTGCCAGGAACCACGCGTGATGCCGTCGACGTTCTTTATCAATGCGGCGGGCGCGCGTTCGTTTTCATCGACACGGCGGGAATCCGCAGACGCAGCAAGCAATCCACTTCGGTTGAGATCTTCAGTGTGATGCGCGCGGAACGAAGTATCCGCCGCGCCGACCTTTGCGTTCTCATTGTAGATCTCACGGCGGGCATTACCGCACAGGACAAACGAATCGCTGGATTGATTCAGGCGGCCCAAAAGCCGGCGATCATCGTTTTGAACAAATGGGACCTGGTTAAACCAAACCGCAATCAAAACCAGACCATCACCAAACTCGTGGAGACTGCGCGCCAGCGAATTTTCTTTCTGGATTATGCGCCAGTTCTAATTACGTCGTCGTTAACTGGAGAACACGTCAGCAAATTGTTTGGGTCGATCGAAAAAATCCAACGCGCTGCGCGGGAGCATGTCGGCACTGGAGTTCTAAACCGATTACTGCGACAGGCGTTCGAAGCGAACCCACCACCGACAGTAAGGGCGCGGCGCCTCAAACTCTTTTATGCTGCCCAATCGAAAGGCAAAGAAGATCGACAACTGCAGCCTCCGGAGTTCGTTCTCTTCGTAAACGATCCTCGTTTGTTAAGTCAAACGTACACGCGCTACTTGGAATCTCGCATCCGCCAGAGGCAACCTTTTCAAGGGCTGCCGATTATTCTGACGCTGCGTCCCCGCGCGCACACCGTCAGGGCAGCATCGCGCTTGCGAGTGAAATGACTGGTCCGACTTTCACGACACGATCACTTCGGCTCCTCGCGATACGGAACATTTTCACGGAGTGAGGCGAGAATATTTTCGCTCAACTTGACAGCGTCATTGTCACCAGAGGAGCGGGCGCGATTGAGCGCTTCTTCGGCCGCGGCAATTGCGCGCGGAAAATCTCCCGCCTCGGCATAGGCCGCAGCCAGCGTATCGAGAAGAGCCGGAATTTTGCGCTCAGTCAGGTCGCAAGCATGCTCGGCCACGCGAACTGCCTCGGTACCATCACGAGATTTCGAATCGGGATACGTCGCAAGCAACCACGCGATTTCGTCCAGCATTCGTGGTGAGTCTGGGGCATTTGCGGCGATGTCGCGCAATCGCTGCAATCCATCCTGTTCGCTGGCCAGCGACAACAGAATCTGGCGCAGTTGTGCGTGGGCTTGTTCAACTTCTGGCCGCAGCATCATGACGTAGCCGAGATGCTGCGCGGCCGTTGCCAAATCGCCGTCTTCAGCCAGAGCCGACCCTAACGCGGAGTGGGCCGCGGCATCATATGGCGTCACAGCCAGCCATTCGCGTCCGAGACCCGCCGCTTCGTTATAGCGGCGTGATTCGAAAAGACAATTCATTAGGAATTGGTAGGCCGAAGAATTCTCGGAGCCGAGCTCGATTGCCCGGTGAGCTTCCGCGATTGCGCGGTCTAGGTCGCTACGCTTTGCCGAAATGGCCAAATCCAGGTGAACAGCAGAATCGTTCGGTTCCAACTCAATCGCCCGCTCGGCTTCCTTGATGGCCTCTTCGTCATGCCCCAACTCGTTCAAGCTCAACGCGTGAAACCCTCGAGCAGTTGCGTTGGATGGATCGGCTTCCACGGCCTCGACCGCTTCGGTGGCGGCGCGGTCGATCTTGCCTTGGAAGCCTAAAGTCTTTACTGCATACAGATGCTGCGACACCGAAGGAACAATCCAGTAACTCGCTAAACTGTTGATCGCCCAAACCAAGACGAGTATCCCAAGAATGAATCGCAAACGCGCGCGCCCGTCTGTCAGTGCTTCCCAACCCAGTGCGCCGAAGAAACAAAGGGGCGTGATGGCTGATAACCCATAGAACGCTTTCGCTTGGGCGTAGGACGGAACTTTTAGCGTCATGAAAATCAAGCCCAGCACGATGGCAGCACAGAAGCCGAGCAACAGGAACAATTCGCTCGATGGCTTGCGAACGAATTGAACAATCGCGACGCCCGTGCCCGCGAGAATCAGCGCCGTGGGTACGAGCGCCCACAAATAGCCGGCCACCATCGGCTGCTGATTCCAGGCAAGGCTGAACCTCCAGGCGCCTCCGCACAATCCGTCGCCCCAAAGAGTAGAATAGATTCCGTCGGCAAATCCGGCGAAACCGCTGAAAAGCGGACTCATTAACGACCGCCCGAAACGAAGGTAATCTGCTGAAGTGTGATAACCGGGGTCTTGCCACCACGTGAACCCGCTGAGTACATCCCAGTTGCCAAGCAGCGGCGTGCCAAATCTCGACCAAATACGGGCGTAATGCCAGCCGCATACAATGAAACAAATCGCGAGCAGTAACCCGAGATTGCCTAACGACATTCCGATTGGCGCTCGCCTATAAGCGAGCTTGCAGGAGATCGCAACGATTACGATTGGCAGTAATAAAATAGCGGTCGCTTTCGCCAGCATGGCCGCGCCAAGCGCCAATCCGAGCCAGGCAAATTGCGATGCGCGCGGCGTGTCGCTCTTCAGCAGACGCAAACAGAGATAAAGCGTCGTTGTGGCCAGAGTCGCGGCCAGAATTTCGTTCGTTACATAATGCGCCAGGTACAAGTGCATCGGCAGACACACCGCCAGCAGGAGCCCGATCAACGCCGTTCGTGTAGGAAACAGGAGGCGCAAACTCAAAAAAACGAAAACGAACTGCGCAATGCCCAGTAATGCTCCTAGGAAACGAAGAACGAAAATCGACGTCGAATCGTTGATGGAGAGCTTGCCGGCTGAAAGGCTCGCAGCGGCGATCAGATAATAAAGTGGTGGCTGGTACATTTCCCAGCCCTCAGTCGGCAACGGCAACGCCTGGTGTTCCTGGATGTAGTTGATGTAATTGAGGTGCTCGGGTACATCGAAACCGGCGTAGAAGGGTAATAGCCGCGCATTATTCCAGAACAACAACAACCACAGGCCGGCAACGACTAGCAGGGGCATTTTTTCCAGCCATCGCCCTGTGGTCTTCTTGAAGCCGACGCTCGAGAGAAAGAGGGATATGGAAGCGATCGCAATAAGAACAATCCAGACCGTCCAAATTTTTTTCAGCGCATCAACGGTGTGTTCGCCACCCGCAATGGAATTACCGGGTCCAGGAGTCTTCGTTTCCACGGCCAGTGCGGCATGGCGCCATGCTGAACCAGCACACGACACCTCCCAACTTCTGTCGCTGCTTAAGCTTAGTTGACCCGTAGTCAGAGTAAGCCAGAGCGCCGGCGGCCCGTTATGATTAAAAACACGCACATCGATCATGTTCGTGCCTGCGTGCAGTTGCCCGGCAACGTCCACGTTCCCAATCTCTTTCCAATTGCGATTTGGTGGAATACCAATGGGGGTGCCGTTGATTTTTACTTCGGCGCGCCGCATCGCACGAATGCTCAAATGCGCCGTCGATGGCCGGTCCGTCAAAGCAAGCTCCCGCCGGAATGTTGTGTCGACCCTGGCATACCAATGCGCGTGCACGTCGACAGCAGCTGGGAAAACAATCCATTCGGCCCGTCTATCACGCGTCAAAAAATTGATTTCTGGATCATTCCACGCGAGCCAAGCCAGGACCAACATCGCCGCGCCGGTAAATGCGATGATCCAAATTGCTCGATGCCACCACTTGAAAACCAACATTGCGATCTAAACGTTTAGCATCATTCTGGCGCTGCGCTCACGCGCGAAGACCGGAAGGAAGCATTGGATTCGCGAGTGAAATGAACAGAAAGTCAGCAGGTTGCGGCACGTTTGATCGAACATTCCCCCTGCCTTACCTGTCTGACGAGACCGTATGAAATCGACGCAGGAAATTACGCAGGAAGTTCGGGAGCTGGGCCAATGGATTCCACCGCTCCGCCAACAGGTCGGTCACGTTGTCATAGGCCAGAAATATTTGG
>Ga0193713_1000069_pt1 | contig 28519 bp, 21 predicted proteins | sample H3a2metaG_FD_143054 | JGI IMG/M metagenome (GOLD analysis project Ga0193713, IMG submission 143054) | Soil microbial communities from a riparian zone of the East river system, Colorado, United States - H3a2 | ecosystem: Environmental > Terrestrial > Soil > Riparian zone | place: USA: East River... | reverse complement strand
CTGATAAAATTTATTGAACCTCGCCACCAGTGACGGCATGTCCGATTCTTCTTCGGCGAGAACAATCGACAGGCCGAGGACGCAGCATAGAAGCGCACCGACCAATCGTTTTTGAGATGACCACCGGTTAGTCTCTGTAATGATCGAGTTCATGGTTTTCTTCCTCTATCCAGGAAGGTTAATCACAAAGCGCCCTTGAGTGCACGCCCTAAACTAAACTTCATTGTCTCAAGCAAATGCGTCTGTTAAAACGTGCTTTATGCGCGCTTCTCTCATGCTGGCAGTCGGATTCTTTCCGGGATTCCTTTTCGCTGGAAGTTTCGCCTACTCGCAGACAACCGAGCAGCCTTGGATCGAAAGTGGCGCAGACAAAGCAGCCATCGCTCGTCATTCAAAATCTCCAGATGGCCGCAATGCGCTCGCCTGGGTTGTCGCTGGCGATCAAGGGACGATTGACTGGTCTCTACTCCAGAGCGATCCCGACGGCTTCTACGAAAAATACGAAGTCCGCGAATTTTGGGTTGTCGATCTTAGCCAGAAGAAAAAACTTTGCTCGTTAGGCTCGTCCATCGGCTACGTTCGTCCGGGCAGTCATCGTACTGTCAATGTCGCCTGGGGACCGCTCGAGGGCGGTCGCCGCTTTGCCGTGGTTGCCTACGATTGGAGGTGGGGAACGGATGCTCTCATCGTTGTCGACATAGGCGCGGGCAATTGTCGCGAGACGCAAGCCGGGGAAGTCGTCGATCGCTCAGTCAATGCTTTTCTCATGAAAGGAAAAGCGCATGCCGACAAATACGATATCCGTTATTCCGTCGCCGGATTGCCGGCGCTCGGCCTGAGGACCGGATTCGCGAACGCCTCGACTGTTCGCATTCCGTTCACGGCAAAAATTCGCGAGCGTGATGAACCCGTGGGTGAAGGCGTCGTCGCTTTGAACTTGGCGCGACGCGCCAACGGCCCTTCAGCCACCGTCAGCAAGGTCGTTATCGGTTCCCTCGGTGAGGATCCGTTCTCTGACGACACGCGATTGGCCAAAGCCGATCGCGAGCTGAACGCCCTTTATCGGGATTTGCTTAGGCGCCTCCCTCCCGCCGACCAGGAAGCATTGCAAAATGAGGAGCGCGCCTGGATTGAGCAACGCGAAAAACAAGCGGCCGATGTTAAACCTGACTACTACGAAAATAATCGCATCGCTCGCGATCAGGCCTTACAGCGAATGACCGAAGAACGCGTCGCCGAGTTGCGGAAGCGGGCGGCCGTTGGAAAAAAATAGACTTTGCGATTAGATCGCAGTGAAAACACTTTTGCTGCTCGCTTCGCTTTTCTTCGCCACATGTTTCTGCCCAGCGATACGAGCGGATGACCGGATAAAGGCGTGCTGGAAACCAATTAGTTTCCCGATATGAAAGCGAGTCGGTTGATATTCACGCTTCTGTTGGCGCCGAGTGTCGCTGTCGTTCAATTGGCCGCGCAACAAACCAAGGCCGATCAAAAACCGATTGAGGAAGTGAAGGCGAAGGCAGAAGCAGGCGACGCAGAGTCCCAGGTGGAACTCGGTCTTCGCTACGAACAGGGCAAAGGCGTGGCGAAGGATCAAGTGGAGGCGGTGAAGTGGTACCGCAAAGCTGCCGAGCAAAATTTCGCCGAAGCGCAAAATAGCGTGGGCGTCTGCTACGAAAAGGGCGAAGGCGTGACGAAGAACCAGGCTGAGGCGCTGAAATGGTTTCGCAAGGCCGCCGAGCAGAATTACGCCAAGGCTCAATACAATCTGGCCCACTGCTTCGACACAGGCGAGGGCGTGGCGAAGGATCAGGTGGAGGCGGCGAAATGGCTTCGCAAAGCCGCCGAACAAAATCTCGCCGCGGCGCAATATAATTTGGGCGTCTGCTACGACAAGGGTGCAGGCGTCGCGATCGATCACACGGAGGCAGCGAAATGGTATCGCAATGCGGCCGAACAAAATTTCGCCGAGGCTCAATACAATTTGGGCACCCGCTACGCACGCGGCGAAGGCGTGGCGGAGGATCAGGTGGAGGCGATGAAGTGGTACCGCAAAGCCGCCGAGCAGAATCTCGCCGCGGCGCAAAATAATTTGGGCCTCCGCTACGAGCAGGGCAAAGGCGTGGCGAAGGATCAGATGGAGGCGGTGAAATGGTATCGCAAAGCCGCCGAACAAAATTTCGCCGAGGCTCAATTCAATTTGGCCGTCTGCTACGCACACGGCGAAGGCGTGGCGAAGGATCCGGTGGAGGCGGTGAAATGGTATCGCAAAGCCGCCGAACAAAATTTCGCCAAGGCGCAATACAATTTGGGCTTGTGCTACGGGCACGGCAAAGGCGTGGTGGAGGATCAAGTGGAGGCGGTGAAGTGGTACCGCAAAGCCGCCGAACAAAATTTCGCCGCGGCGCAAAATAACCTGAGCGTCTGCTACGAACAGGGCAAAGGCGTGGCGAAGGATCCGGTAGAGAAAGCAAAGTGGCTTCGCCAAGCTGCCGAGCAAAATTATGCCACGGCTCAATACAATTTGGGCATCTGCTTCTACAATGGCAACGGCGTGGCGAAGGATTGGGTCGAGGCTTACAAGTGGTGGTTGCTGGCGGCGAAGCAAGGCGATGAGGACGCCAAGGAGAACATGACCGTGCTGGAAAGCAAGCTGACGCCGGAGCAGATTGCGGAGGGAAAAACGCGGGCGCGCGATTTTAAGCCGCGGTAGGCGCGGTCACGATCTTCATCAATAGGACTCTTTCTCCACAAGTTTGCTATCGATCCTGGCTTTACCATCGACGCCGATAGTCGCGGTGATATCATAGACGCGAACCGAATCTTGAACTGAGCCGGCCTTGTTCGCCGTCTGATAATAGTCGTGCCGGTTAATCTTGAGCACCGTCGGCGTCGCCCACTGCACAGCTTCGCCATGAACAGCGGAAAAGTTTAGGAAGAGAAACAATCGCACGTTTTTGCACGGTCTCGGAACGGCGCATAAGCAAAACAATTCTGGGCAAAGGGTTGCGACGCGGCTGGAACTCGTCAATCGCACTGTCATGTTGAGCGAAGTGTTGCAACGAAATGCGAAGCATGAGGCCAGGCTTTCAAACATCTCGATCTGTTTCCATGCGCATTGGTTTAGAAATCATCAGAGATTCTTCTCTCGCAACTGCGCGATCAGAATGACATTTTTGAGATCGCTTGTGAAACGAACGCTATGGATCTGATCGCGACGCTCAAAAAGAGTTTCGGCTACGACCAGTTTCGGCCGTTGCAGCAGGAGATCATCAGCGATGCGCTAGAGGGACGTGATGTGTTTGTGCTCATGCCCACCGGCGGTGGAAAGTCGCTCTGTTTTCAGCTGCCGGCGTTGTTGCGCAATGGGCTGACCATCGTGGTGTCGCCGCTCATTTCGCTGATGAAAGATCAGGTGGATGCGCTGCAGACCAGCGGGATTCCTGCGACTTACTTGAATTCAACGCTGGATCGGGATGAATCAAAAGCGCGCTGGCGCGGACTGCATCGCGGCGAATACCGGATGCTTTACGTCGCGCCTGAACGGTTGATGCTGGAGACATTTTTGGAGCGCGCTCTCAACTGGAGGATCGCGCAATTCGCCATCGACGAGGCGCATTGTATCAGCGAATGGGGCCACGATTTTCGGCCGGAATATCGCGACCTGAAAAAATTGCGAGAACACTTTCCCGACGCGCCAGTTATGGCGCTTACTGCGACTGCGACCGAACGGGTGCGAGCCGACATCGTCAAGCAATTGAAACTGCGCGAGCCGCGCTGCTACGTCGCAAGCTTTAACCGGCCGAATCTCACGTACCGGGTCATTCCAAAATCAGCGTCGTACGAACAACTGCTGGCCCTTATCCGCAGCCGGCCCACCGATAGCGGTATCGTTTATTGTGCCAGCAGAAAAAGCACCGAATCGCTGGCGCGAAATCTCAACGAAGACGGTATCAGCGCAAAGCCTTATCACGCGGGGCTAACGTCCTCCGAGCGCACGAAACATCAGGAATCATTTTTACGCGACGACGTCCGTGTGGTCACGGCAACGATCGCCTTCGGCATGGGAATCAACAAACCCAATGTTCGCTTTGTTGTGCACTACGATCTTCCGAAAAATCTGGAGAGCTATTATCAGGAAACCGGCCGGGCTGGCCGCGACGGATTGCCTAGTGAATGCGTGCTGCTTTTCAGCGCCAGCGATGTTGCCAAGCAATTGCATTTCATTGAGGAAAAAAGCGAGAACGAAGCGCGCATCGCGCGGGCGCAGTTGCGGCAAATGGTGCATTACGCCGAGACACGCGAATGCCGGCGCGCGACGCTGTTAAGTTATTTTGGCGAGGATTATCCGGAGCCCTCATGTGAAGGCTGTGATAACTGTCTCACGCCGCGCGAGACGTTTGATGGCACAATCCCCGCGCAAAAATTTCTCTCCTGCGTTCACCGCATTCACGCAAAAAGCGGATTCGGTTTCGGATTGAATCACGTTGTCGATGTTCTTCGTGGCGCGGACACGGAAGCGATCCGGCAACGAAGTCACAATGAGTTGTCCACTTACGGCATTGGGCACGACCTGAAACGCGAATCCTGGCAGGCGATTGGACGCGAATTGCTGCGACTGGGTCTCGTTGAATGCGCGCCGGGCCGATTTGCCACGTTGTCGCTTACGCCTGCGGGTCTGGAAACACTGCGCACACGCACACGAGTTACGTTGACTAAGCAGATCGATGTCGCCGAGAAAACAGCCCGCAGCGAAGCCGGCGCGATTGAGTGCGATGAATCGCTGTTTGAGCAGTTGCGTGGGTTGCGCCGTCAGCTTGCCGATGAACGCGGCGTGCCGGCGTACATCATCTTTTCCGACGTATCGCTCCGGGAAATGGCGAGAAATTATCCGACCAACACAGGCGAGTTCCGTCGCATCGCCGGCGTCGGCGAGCAGAAACTGAAAGATTTCGCAGAGCCGTTCCTCAGCGAAATCCGAGCGTATCTTACGACAAATGAACGCCGGACATTTACAGAAAACGGCGGTCCTTTGCGACCGCCACGTCGGGCCAGGCTGAACGATAGCCAGCTTGAAACGCTGCGGCGCTTCCAACGCGGTGAAACCGTGGATGAGATCGCGCGCGGCCGCGGTTTTGTGCGCAGCACGATTTACAACCATCTTCTGGTCGCCATCCATTGTGGCAAGCTCCCGCAGGCAGCAGAGCGATTCTTCACGCGCGCCCAGGAAAAGGAAATCGCAGCGGCGTTTCGCCAAGTGCCCAACGGAACGCTTGTCGATGTCAGCGCGCTGCTCGGCAACAAATACGATATTGGCGAATTGCGAATCTTCCGCGCGTTCGCCACTCATTCAAACGCACAACGTCCGCAATAATCGACGGATGCGAAGAAAACAGTCCTGTTTCAATTAGTAGCGACAGACTCAGCCGGAGACGGCGCCGGAATTTTGAAATGCAGTTGGTCGCTTAAGTAGCGTTGCAGATAACGGAGTGGATGAGAACGATCGTTTGTCGCGGCACCCACATACGCCGCGAGATACGGAATACAAGCCGCATGAGCGCGGATCGCTCCCAACACTTGCGGCCGGTGTTCGACATTGGCGAGTTCGGCAAAAATATTGGCCAGCCGCGTCTCCGCATCGCTTAACAAATCTCCGCTTACCTTGTCGGTAATCTGCGCGAGCGTGAGGTCGAGCGCTTTGTCCCACTGCCCCATCCTCCACAAAGTGGCCGCACGCATGTCGCGCACGTCGGCGGCATACCGTCCATTTGGAAATTCTCGGTCGTAATCGTTTAGCGCTTGCATCACCCGCTTTGGATCGAACGGCTCCACTCGATGCGTTTTCTGAACTGTATCCGTCAGATCGCCAGCCTCGCTCCCGGGCGCCTGAACTTCAATGCAGAGAATATACGGACACGAAAGCGAGTAAATCGCGCGGGCCAGAACGAACATCGCCGCTTCGCGTTTATGGCTGCGCGGATATTTGGCCAGGAAATCGCGCGTCATCTTTTCGATCTTCGCAAAATCCCGCGAGTAATAAGTGGCGCCATCCAGGTCTTTAGCGCCGGGGATATTCGTTTGCACTCCGATGCGTTTGCCCGCGACCAAACCGATGCGACAAAAATCGAGATAATCGTGAAACGATTGCAGCGCCGGATTTCTTTCGGCAGCATCGATTTCTGCTTCGACCGCGTCATCACTATCTTGCACGGAAATTCCCGGATCGACGGGCGAATCGGGCCAATGCGTGCGATGCAAGAGATCGAGACGAAGGTTCACATACGCGACGCGTGCAGCCTCATCGGGAAGATTGGGCTCTGAAAGAAATTGCGCCACGTCCTCCAAACAGTTCGCGGTGGTAACGTCTTCACGCTTTGTGATGTACTTGCGGAAGGACTGCGCCAAGTCTTTGATTTCGGCTGCGCCCAACCCCGCCAGGCGCTTTTCGATCTTACCGAGTCCAGGAGGTGAGCCTTCTTCCGCTGCGGAATTCTTGCGGGTTAACGCTTCAAAGGCATTCTTGGCAGAGATTGGATAGCCCGAAGGCGTGACACTGTCATCGCACATGACAAGCACCGTATTACCAGACTGTGCCGAAGAACCTGCTTCCGTTTCCTCCGAGGCATTCTCTCCCGATTTTTTTTCCTCCGGAGGCAAACTCCAGTAAACGGCGAAGCGTTGCGCTTCCGGCGAATTTGGAGACTCGGCCCGCAGTTTGTCGTAAATCTCACGCGATACGGCTTCGAGTTTAATCTCGCGTGCCCGTTGCTCCGTGTACGAAGAGACGCGCGCAATTTGAGGCAACGCTTCCAGCGCTTTCAAACGTGCTTTTGCTGAGAGCGCGGTTCCGGGAAGAGCGCGCGCCGCGCGCATCCACCAGCGCGATGCATGGTGCAGTTCGTCGCGCTCATCCAGTTGATCTTCGACATCAGGCAGGCGCAGCGTATGGCCGTTCTCACGTCGCAACAGGCCGGAAATTGTCGCGCCTTCGTGCAGTTCGGTGTTGAGCGGAGCACGTAAAAGTAAACCGTGCGCTTCGGCCCAAGTATCACCGAGTTTCAACATTCGCTCAGCATCTTGTTCAGGCCGTCCGCTCTTGTCGTTGGTTAAGCGCTCCAGCCGACCAACAATCTCAAGCTCGTGCGGATCGGCAATGTACTTCTTTGCCTCGGCAAAATTTTCCGCTGCGAGATAACGTTCGGCGAGAATGGCACGCACCTTCCGCTTGCCGGCTGCGTCCAGATGTTTGTCGTCCGGCGCCTTGAGCAGTTCCGCCAACGGCGCAAAATTCAAAAGCGTATCGATGAATTGGAAGATTTGTTCTTCATCCGCACCCGAGATGTTGTCGTAAACAGTGCTATCGACGGCATTCCAATGCAGTTCACCAACAGGGTAACCCTCGCTATCCGACATGTAGAGACGCGTAGCGATTGGAAATTTGTCGAGCTGACCGTATCCGGTCGCGCCGCTTTCAGCCTCGGAACCGTTCTCATCGCTGCTTTGTTTTTCTTTGTCTGCCTGAGAATTATCCGCGTCGTCGCTTTCTTCGTCATCAGTTGATCCAGAATTATCTTTATCCTCGCTTCGGTCTTCGGCACTGGGAGGTTCCCCCTGATTCGGAGAAGCCGTTGCGAGCAAGTCGCGCAACGTGGCGATGGCACCACCTGCCTGGTGATTATCTGCCAACGCAAGTGCGAGCCTTATCTTCACCCCCGGCGTCATTCGCGATTTCGGAAAGGTCTCCAGAAACATTTGGAGAGTATCGATCGCTTCGCTGGTTTTGTTGGCGCGTTGCAATGCGATTGCGCGGGCGAACAGCAAATCATCGCTTCGTTTCAATTGATCGGGAGAAATTTGCGAGAGCTGCAGCGCCTGGGAGTGGTTCCCGCTGGCGCTCGCCGCGTGCACGAGCATGGCAAGATAACGCGGCTGCCAGTCATTTGATTTGTAGGCATCTTTTTGTTTGGCAACAGCTGCTGCGATGCGTGGCAAAATGGTGCGCCGCCATTTGCGCACGTCCGCGGGGTTGTCCCATTTGCCGTTGTAATTGTCGGCTTCGGGTGAGGCGAGAACCAAATAGGCAAATGCCATCGCGATGCGCGGATGGCGCGCGATCAGCGCAAAAGCTGAGTCGCCTCCTGACTTTGGTGCCAGATGTCCCAGCGCTTTTTCGCAGTTGTAAACGGCGCTCATCAGCGTCTCCGGATGACCCGGTGTTTCCGCCTGCGCGATGTAGTAATCCAGCGCCTTGAGGTAATCGTTCGAATCATATGCCAGCGCGCCCAGCCAGCCGAGCGCGTCGGCATCGAACCGTCCACGCGGATATTTTTTTCGCAGTGCTTCAAATTTCGCAATGGCGGTTTTGCGCGCTTTGGCTAGCGCCGGGTCCTTTACTGACTCCTCGGTCGATTCCCCCGCGATCGTCCGCGTCGCCGAAAATGCGCAGCGTGCGCTCATGAACATCGCCATCTCAGCGCGTGGACTTTTTGGAAATTCCTTCACTACGCGGTCGAACCACTGCTGACATTCCTCTCGGTCGCCACCGGCGAATCGCGTCGCGCCGCACAGGTAAAGCCAGTTAGCCTTGATCGCGCCAGTGGCAGATTCCGCGCGCTTGTGGAGGTCGTCCCCGTGGAGATTCCCGTCGAGTCGCGCCAAAATATATTCGCGCGCCGCTGCAGGATTTTCGGCGGACACCGCCACCGCATCGCGAACGTCGTGCGCGAGATTGCACGAATCGTCTCCGGGGGTGTAGGACGCTCGCGCCTGCGCGATTAAGTCGTCCGCGGTTTTCAGCAGTTTTGGCACCGGTTCTTTCCCAATGCGCTCTGCCAGTTCACGAAGCTTCGCGGAGTCCCAGTTTTCCTCAGGCGGATGAATGGTGGATGTTTCGAGAAAAATTTCGCCGAGCGATTTACCCGGTAAGATGTCGAGTGTGTCCGACAACTTTGCCGGATATTCATACGAGTCGCCGCCGGTTGCGTAGCAGTCGGCTCCAGCGACAAGACACAGGCCGACGATCGCCGCAGCTTTCATTCCAGAGATTCCCATGATGCACCTCCTTCGATGTTTAGAATCCGGTACCGAGTCTGGCGAAAATCGGCTCCCGGTGCGAGTTGAATCAATCCGGTCCGCAAATTTTCTTTTGCCCGAAGTTGAGCGAACTGGAATCGCAGCCGCGTTGCGAACGGAACTCTCGCTCGTTTCTCGCCGGCAAACGCGTCCATGCTTACGAAGTCGCCGGGTTGCGCCTCACGAAAAATCGGCATTGCAGCCTCAATCTCCAGCGCATAACCGCCCGCTTCCATTTCGCGTCTTCCAAAGCGCGGCTTCAGATCGCCGTCACTGACATTCGATAGCTCGAGCGTTTCCGAGTCAGCCGGTTTCTGCAAAATCAATCGTGGCCCAGTTTCCAAATGTCCGAGTTGCCGTAAGGACCAGCCGCTGGACGCCGTCGAATCCGGCAAACGGAAAAAGACGACGCCTTGCGCGCCGGCGCGCAAGGCAGAGCTGATGGCACCTCGCAGCGCGGTGCGATCAACCTCACGCACGATCACTTCATCACCTGGATGGATCGCAGTGTTTGCGATCGAGGTCGATCTTATCACGCGCAAAATGGACGCGCCAAATTTTCCGCCATTCGACATTTCAAAGCTCGGATTGAAACAGAGCTCGTCCCAATTCCAGTTGCGGATTTGTCCGCGCAACTTTTGGTTCGCATCGTAAACGCTTACACGTGCGAAAACTGGAAGGCCCGCGCGCCAGGGTTTGCGGCAGGCCCGCCAGCTTTCGATCAACTTCAATATCTTTTCCGGCGATATCAGCGGGAGAGGCGATTGATTTTTCAGAACCAGTTCCGCTTCGAAATCGTAGAGCATCGGCAGCAGCTCATCGACATTCGATTCCAAAAGTTTCAGGTAGTCCGCGCGGCCCCAATGCGGTAAAGCCGCGATAGTCAAACGGGAGACAAGGCCATGAATGCGCTTGAGCGCGCCCGCATAATCGGCGAGCAACCGATCAGGCGCGTCATAATCGAGTTGCAACTCATCATGGTTCGCGCTCACCGAAGACAAACTGGCCAGCAGCGCCGTGATCGATCGATCGGAAAAAGGTTGTTGCTCTTTCGAAACCAGCCGCACTACAGGCACGAAACGGATGTGAGCGGTCTTGGACGATGGGAAATTGAATCGCGCTTTCCAATGCCAGATCTCTCTGGTGTTCTCCAATTCGCCGGCCTGCCAGTAAATCGTATCGATTTTCTGCGCCTCCAACTCCGCCATCTCCTGTTCGTCGAGCGGATCATCGCGTTGCCAAACCCAATAGCGGAGATCGTGCGCGGATGAAGCCAGCGGGATCGCGCTGGCGATCAAGGCGATCGTTAGAATGAGAACGCGTTGCAAACTGTGACGCATTCCACGTCGCTTGTTACTTCTTGTTCAGCTTGCGTAGTGCTTCCTTCGCTTCCTGCGCGTATTCGCCGTTTGGATCCAGCTTCAATGCTTCCTCGAAGTACTTTCGTGCGCTCGTGAAGTCTTTCATCTTAACGCTGACGTTGCCGAGATTAATCAACGCCCCAACTGATTTCGGATCGATCTGCTGCGCTTTCTCGAGAAACTCGCGCGCCTTCTGCCATTCGCGAAGGTCCGCGTAATACCCGGCAGCGTCATTGAAGCCCTCTGCATGATTTGGATATTGCTGTGTCGCCATGGTCGAAATCTGGAACCAGCGCTTATCGTCCTCAGCGTTCTCCTTTTTCTCGTAATACAAACCATATTCATGCAGCTTTTCCGGAACGAATTTGTCGGCCGGCTCGCTTAGCGGCTCGCCTTTCAACCACTTGAGCTGCGCCGGGTGCTCGCGGGCATACGCGACCATCTTCTTCAACGTCGCCAACTCATTGTCGAAATCGCCGGATTCTTGGTAAAAGAAGGCGAGCCCGCACCAGATATCGAGGTGATCGGGAAATTTGGTCGTCGCTTCCTGAAGAAGATCGACTGCTCGCTTCATACTCCCTTCAACTTGCTCGAACGAAATGCTTCCCACCTGCCCGGTTTTCTTATTAGTCAGCTTGATGTCGCCTGGGCCGGGTTTCTTCGTCGAGATGTTCGTCTGACGTTGATTAAAATAATAATTCGCGCTCGTTATCCACGCGTCGGGATCGTCAGGCGCCTTCTCGCGCCATTCGGTCAGCAACGGCTCGATTTGCGCCTCCGCTTGCTGATCCAGGAGCTGTCTGTAACGATGAGCGAATTCCTGGCCACTCGCCGTCTCGGACTTCGGCTCGAGATAGGCCAGGGTTTTCAGGACTTTCTCGAGCGCGCCGGAATCCTTGCGATAACTGGCTTGATCGCGCGATGAGAGGACAATGAAGGCGACTCCCTGCGGAAGTTGGATGTAGCCCACGCGTTCCCACTGCGAGTACGTCTTTGTGGCGGGATATTCGTTAATAAAATAATCGTGGCCGTCCTTGGTTTTGCCGGACGCGATCTTCTCCTTCGGTCGTCCACGGATCTTCTCCATTTCTTTGATCGCCATTGCCACAAACACGTTTACGCCTTCAAATTCCGTGCCCGCAATGTTGGCATACATCACTGTCTTCGCGTCCGTCCACGACGAACCTTTGGGATACAGCACACACGGCATGCCCTGTTCTTTACCTGCCTCATTGTCGACAACCCATCCTTCGGGTGCACTGATGTTAAACCCGGCTTTGGGGCCGTAAACGGTTCCGCCGCGATAGTTTTCTTGTCCGAAACTTCCTGCGCAAATAAACAAGAAAAGAACGCAAACGATAAAATACGGTTTCATCACGATCACGTCGGCGTGTTTGCAGCTTGAATATTCCTTTTTTACGCCAGATGGAAGTATCTTTTTGCTCACCGAAGTTGAGCTAAGACTTGCATCGCTCGCGGGGTGCTAAGATGCGGATGAGTTATTTCTCTCCTCTTGGGCCCTGTTCCTGCTCACGCGTTTGATCGCCGCCATGAGAATTGTGTCCTTGGCATTTTGCCATGCGCCAATTGCCCGTACCGAATCGACGCACCGTTGCTTTTTGGATTCGACATGCGGCTCCAGTCTTTGCACAATGAGAACAAGACCCAGTTACCATACTTAAAGTCGAGCAGATTCGAAAGGATCAACTATGAAACACGTCCTAATATTAGCAGCCGCGATCCTTATTGCTTTGAGTGGCCAAGCCTTCGCGCGCCTCGGCCAGACCGAGGATCAAGTCAATGCGCTTTTCGGGAAGCCGGTTGACCCGGGTAAGCCAGATAGCGACGGCCTAACAACAAACATGTACAAAAACCCAACAGGTGAGTACCTTGCTGTGGTCCAGTTTCTAAAAGGTCATAGCGTCGCCGAAGCTTATTCCCGGGTGGATAGGCGTAAGCTTTCCGAAAAAGAAGTGTCGATTTTTCTCCAGGGAAATTCTGCCGGCAAGGAATGGAAGAAAGATCCGCGGAAACTCGCGTGGGAAAGAAGTGATCATCGCGCAACGGCGTGGTGCGAAACGCTCTCGGGGCGACCGAGCCTGCTCATCCAGGCCAGGTATTAAAGCGCCGGTTATCTAGCACGTCGCGGCGTGGTCCTGTTGTTCTAGCGTTAATCCGCCGTCATTCATTAACATTGTCCAGGCCGGCAAATTTCCAGCCGCTGTTGGTTAGCTCGAAAATGAAGCGAATCGGAGCGTTTTCCCAGTCGTTTGGAGTGTCCTTGAAAGGGCAATAGATCTCATAACGACGGCCGGATTCTTTTCGCGGTTTGCCGCTCGCGAAACATCGGGGGGCGTTCGCCTCGCCTTTAAAGATTTCGTTATAACGGCGTTGGAAATCCTCCTTGTTCTTTACGGCCTTGACCGAATAGGGCATCGACAGTGGGAATTTCGTCATCTCGGCAACCGCCACCTTGTCGCCGCTGGCAACCGCGGCTTTAAATTTGTTCCAGAATGCCGAAAAGTCGCTCTGCCCAAAAGCGTTTGGAAATAACAACACAATGAAAATTCCGGCTAGCAAAGTCTGCCCGCGAATCACCCGCCACGGCCGGCAGGCGCGAATAGACGCGAATGAATTCCGTTCTGATAATGCTTTGTTTGACAGCTTCCCACGGGCGAGTAACTCAGCAGAAAAATACGCAGTCATTCCGTGCGGAAGCTTTTGACGATTAACTTTCCGTCAGAATCCAGGACAGCCTTCATCTCAGAACTCAGCTGATTTTTGGGCGGGCTCTCCATTGCTTTCGGGTCCGATTCAAGGGAAGCTTCCACATTAAGCGGAAATGTGAGAGGCGCGCCTTCTTTGCCCGTGATCTGGACGTTTACGGTGAATCCATCGGGATAGGTATCTTGATCCAGCTCGGAATTGCGTTTCTTAATCGCGGCATACTTAGTCGGAGATGCCTTGCGGGTGCGGGCCAGGATTTCCTTTTGCACCATCTTCAACAAATCACGCTGCCATTCTACTTTGCCATCTTCAATCTTGAGTAACACCAGAGCGAGCGGCGACCATTTGCCGGCCACTTCCCACAGCAAAAACGAGCCATCCGCCGACCAACGCGGAGGCTGTATGCCGCCACGGTTCATGAATCCAGCCTTTCCTGTTTCGGCGTCGATCACGGCCAATGTGCGTCCGGTGTTTACTTCAACGAGTTCGTTTTGGTGTTTGGTTTCGTCGTAATGATCGAAATCGGCGGGCGCGAGCACCCCGTAGCGTTTGTCGGGCGAGAGGCTTGAGCGCACGACGCCAAATCCGTTGGGAAACTCTTTGCCGGTGATTAGTTCCCCGTCCGGTTCTTCATCAGCAGCAAGAATGGAAAAACCGCAGCTAATCACGCATGCGACAATTGCGAGAAAGACACTAATCACACGAATTGTCACCAATAACATTCGGATCAGTCCTTGGATCATTTTGTGGGTTTTCACGATTCTCCAGTTATCATCCGCGCAGTTACCATCCGCGCTCACCGGAAGATCCCCGGCGGCGCTTTGTACTTTAGCTGCCAATACTCCGCCGGATAGTCTGTCGAACCGATGTCGTAGACGACGACCCGCCATTCCCCCTTCTCCTTCCTAAGCAGAGCAAGAATGCCGTCGTCAAATGCGCCAGCCTCAATGGCCGTCTGGTGCTGGGTGATTCTATAGTTCACTGGTTTGCCGCCAGGCTGCTGCGGCACACCCTGCACAAACGCCCACCCGTTCTGCACCTTAAGGCGTCGAATGCGGAAGACGACCTTCTGCTTTAACTCCTTCTCTACGGGTGCACGGAGGGTGTCGATGATTGCTTTCCGCTCTAAGCTGTTCGGCTTCGGCGTCTGCGGGGTATCCTGAGCACGAGCGGAAGCGCAGGAGAGGATAAGAACGAGTAAAAAGAGGCGACTGATTGTTTGCCATATAATGACACTCTGAATTGGGTTAATGGTTGTTTTCAAAGCGTGTTTACAGCCACAGCAAAGCGCGAGTTGTACCATTTTAGTGTTAGCCCTATCCACCGAGCGCCTTTAGTTCCGCCCTGGCGAATTGGTACTCGTCCTCTGTAGTTGCGTTTGTTGCCAGTGACTTGCGGAGATTTTCGGTCGGGGACGCGGCGATTGTGAAGGTGAAAAGCCAGCGCTCGCGCGGGCCGCAGGCACGCGTCGGCTGCAGCCGCTGGTTATAAGGCAAATCATTTAGGGGTTTCCTCATTTGGCGTGCTATTCGTCATACTCGTTTTCGAAAGAAAAGGTGGCCTTGGGAAAAAGACGGCGCAATTTCTCCTGGTCTTTGATTTTTAAATGATTATTTCCCATAAATATTTTTAACCCATTTAAATTGGATAAAGACTTCGGCAATTTTATGCCTCCATTGCCACATACTGAAAGTTCCTGAAGATTTTTTAAATTACCGACGAACGGCGGAAGTTCGTGAATGTCATTAAAGTCCAGCGCTAATCTTTTTAAATTTTGAAGTGAAGCTATTTGAGAAGGAATGCTCTTGATACGATTTCTACCCAAGTCCAATTCTTCAAGATTCTGAAGGTTTCCAATCGTTCCGGGCAAGCTCTTGACCTTAGAAGGTGGGATGGTTTTATTCGTGTCACTTTCTGTCGGGTCTAGTGCCCCGTAAAGTCTCAGTACCTTTAAGTTACTCAAATTACCGATTGATTCCGGCACTGAGATGTTCATTTGACAACCATTTCCATTATCAATAATTAATTTTTCTAACTTCTTTAAGTTTCCAATTTCACTGGGAAGATCTTCTAAATTTTCCAGGCAAGAAATATCCAATTCCACTAAGTTAATCAGAGTACCCAATTGTGATGGAAGGTGTTTTATTGCGGGGTCATATTTCGTTATGGAGAGAGTTGTCGCTTTTTCAGGTGCGACAAAAGCTTGCTCAAAGCTATCGAACGACTCCGCATGCATAATGGAAGTTAAAGTGATACACATGCTTGCGATGAATAGATGGTTTTTCATTTCTCGTTCACCAACTGAACCACGTCATTTTTTTTCGGCCAGTTTCGCGGCACGCTCCAAGTCCCTGGCCGCTCCGCTGGAGTCGCCCTGGTCCGTCTTCGCGACGCCGCGATTGTAGTAAGCCTGAGCCAAATTCGGATTAATTTCGATGGCGCGGGTGTACTCGGCGATCGCTCCCTCCAGATCGTTGCTTTTAGCCTTGACGTTGCCGCGGTTGTAATACGCTTCAGCGTATTTCGGATCGAGTTTGATCGCGCGATTGTAATCGGCGAGGGCCCCATCAAAGTCGCCCTTGTGGTGTTTCGCGAGACCGCGGTTGTTGTAGGCTTTGTGTTCTTTGGGATCAAGTTCGATGGCGCGAGTGAAATCGGCGATGGCCCCATCAAAGTCCCCTCGAGCAGCCTTACCGACACCGCGATTAACGTAGCTCGCGGCAGACTCTTTGCCCCGCAATTGCAGATCAAGTTCCGCCGCGCGAGCCAAGTCGGCCCTGGCCCCATCCAAGTCCCCTTTATCGCGCTCGGCGTTGCCGCGGTTTTCGTAGGCTGCGGCGAGTTTCGGATCGAGCTGTAGGGCGCGGTTGTAGTCGGCGATGGCGCCATCCAGATCGCCCTTGTCGCTCTTGGCGTTGCCACGGTTGTTGTAGGCTGCGGCGAGTTTCGGATTGAGTTCGATCGCGCGAGTGTAGTCGGCGATGGCGCCATCCAGATCGCCCTTGCCGCTCTTGGCGTTGCCACGGTTGCTGTAGGCTTCGGCGAGTTTCGGATTGAGTTCGATCGCGCGAGTGCAATCGGCGATGGCGCCATCCAAGTCGCCTTTCTCGCGCTTGGCGTTGCCACGGGCGCTGTAGGCTTCGGGATATTTCGGATTGAGTTCGATGGCGCGAGTGAAATCGGCAATGCCGCCATCCAGGTCGCCCTTGTCCGGCTTGGCGATGCCACGGTCGTAGTAGGCTTTAGCGTATTTCGGATTGACTTCGATCGCGCGAGTGTAATCGGCGATGGCTCCATCCAGGTCGCCTTTGTGGTATTTGGCGAGACCGCGGTTGTAGTAGGCCTTGGCGTATTTTGGATCGAATTTGATAGCTTGGGTGTAGTCCGCGATGGCGCCATTCGGGTCGCCTTTATCGTCCTTGGCGTTGCCACGGTTGCAGTAGGCTATGGCGTATTTTGGATCGAATTTGATAGCTTCGCCATAGTCGGCGATAGCGCCATCCAAGTCGCCCTTGTCGCTCTTGGCGTAGCCGCGGTTGTTGTAGGCGATAGCGTCTTTCGGATCGAGTTCGATGGCGCGAGTGTAATCGGCGATGGCGCCATCCAAGTCGCCTTTGTCGCGCTCGGCGTTGCCACGGTTGCTGTAGGCATGGGCATATTTTGGATTGAGTTCGATCGCGCGAGTGTAATCGCCAATGGCGCCATCCAGGTCGCCTTTGTCGCGCTTGGCGTTGCCGCGGTTGTAGTAGGCTTCGGCGAGTTTCGGATCGAGCTGTAGGGCGTGATTGTAGTCGGCGCTGGCGCCATCCAGATCGCCCGCGGCCCCTTTGGCGTTGCCGCGATTGTTGTAAGCGCCGGCTTGACCGTCCGCTACAAAGAGATTGCCGACTGCGTCAAAAGCCAGGCGACCGTCGCGGGCGCTGACGGAAACCAGCATTGTTGCCAGGCCGACAACTGTTAGGGCGGCGAATAATTTATCAAGTTTCATAGGACGGAAGAACCGAGACACTAATTGCACTAATTACCACGAATTGCATAAGGCTCGAGCCAGTTGTTGGATTATTTGGTGTGAATTCGTGAATGGAGCTGAGGGGATCAGCAACATAGAACGTAAAGCCGCGACGGGTAGCCGCGAGCGAGCGGCGAAGCAAGCGAGTTTCAAATTCGTGTCTGATGGTTCATTCTTTCAGGTGCACTTTTAGCTGTTTGATTCCCTGTTGAGTGAGTTCTAGCATCCTGCGCGGAGTTTATCGGCTTCGGCGATTTGTTAGTCGTAGGTTTAGCGTTGCGCCTTGGCTTCCGATGACAGCCGCTTCGTTTCTTCAGCATCCAGGTTTCGAGGCACAAGTTTGAACGAGCTGACTAATTCTTTTACCAATGGATCTACATCCTTTTTGGCTGGTGACACTGAAAAAGCAAAAACCCCATCTTTCGCAGCAAGCCCGATCAAATAAGATGACATCTGTGCGCCTTCGTCGTTGTACACCCTTATCTCAGTCACCTTAAGGTCCTTTCTTGTTCCTATTAAGTCTTCTCGGATATTGCTTTCAACTCTGCTGGCATGTTGATGCCAGTAATTTATTTCCCATTGAGCGTGAGCGCTCAACAAATCCCTGTCGTTTTGAAGCTCCTTTTTATCGACAAAGGAAACCATCATTCCAACACCCTTTTGTAGCAGAATATGATAAGCGTCTTGAAGTTTTGCGCCGTTCCCTATTACGCGGAATTCAGCGTACTCGTTACCGTGTGCATACGCGCCATTCCACCCGTTGGAAGTTTTCACGTAGATTGGATCTTTGGGAGTTTCTGCCTGGACACCCTTAACTGGCAGCAGTATGAGCGCTCCCAGCAGTAATAATTGAGCAAGACGTTTCATAAACTCTCGTAGCGTCTAATCATGCGGCCCCGCGCAGCCGCGAATGCACTACTCATTTTGCTTATCCGGGACCGGCGTGCTGAGCTCACCGTAGAAAGCGTAATCGGCCTTGTTGCCGGTGATTTTCAATCGCCAGTGTGTAAAATCTTCGGCGGTGTCGCAGCTATTGCCCCGGCCTTGGAGCACCAGAACGTATTTGGTTCGGGCAGTGATTCCGGTCTTAAAAACGCCCGTCCCGTTAACCTCGCCTTCAAAACGCCATTCTTTATAAAGCAGCGGCTTGCGGCTGTCGCCGCCAATTGTCTGCCCGTCGTGAATGTCGGCTGCGTACCTGAACATCTTGGCTGGCAACTGTAAATTGAGGGTACCGGATTCATCGCCGTTGCGGAACGTCAGCTTCCACATGTTACCGACAAGCGAGCCACTCAGCGAGTAGCTTGCTGCCAGGTGAGCCAAGCCTTTACCGGATTCCTCCGCCTCGGTTAGAAATAGGTATGCCGTTGTGCCAAAACGCATCCGGTCCATGACACTAAGTTTGTAACCGTCAGGTTTGACGAAATTGATTTGGTATTCACCTGGATGAGCGCAACAAGCACATGCCCAAACACGACCCGGTAGTAAAAGCAAGATTACTATCGCGACGAAGATGAAAAGCCGTCTCGTCATTTGTCAGTCGTGCTAGTTTCTCCGAGCAACGCGAGGACCAGTGTTTTGTGTTTCGTGGGCATCAGATTCTCATTCTTCGAGGTGCACCGAATCGATGATGCGGTCGATCTCCTGCTTTACCTTCGGGTCGGTGTTCAGGTTCGAGGTAAAGGTGATCTCCAACAGCTGGCCTTTGTAGGAAGTGGTTAGGAAACGCGTGTAGACAGGGCTGTGCGAGTAATCCTTGGTTCCTTTCAGCATCGGGACATAGCGCCAATCCGCCCACGTGCGGCCATCGATGGTCACGATGTCTTTCTTCAGCCATTGAAGGTGCGAATCTTTCGGCAGCCAGTTGAAGCCTTTGCTGTATTCGGCCACGCGCATTTTTAGATAACCGTCGAGCTTGTCGGGCGTCAGACCATGCGTCCCGCGCAACACTTCTCCCCATGCTCCATCGGGGCCCGAGAACCTGGCCACGGTCTTTGGCTCTTTCGGATTGTCAGGGTCACGCGAAAAATCAGGTGGGATGTCTAGCTTAAGCTTGCCATCAAGCAGGATAACTGTTGTCGCTCCCGAAGAACCGTTGTTTTTAGAATCCACAGCCGACTGTTCGCTAGGCAATTGCGGATCGAGTTTCCTAGCCATCTTGAAGTCGGCCTCAGCGCCGGTCTTGTCGCCTTTGGTCTCCTTAGTGAAAGCACGATTGTAGTAGGCGCGTGCGTAGTCTGGTTTGAGTTCGATTGCGCGTGTGTAATCAGCAATTGCACCATCGAGGTCTTTGTTCTCGGATCTAGCGTTGCCGCGATTGTTGTAAGCGGCCGGATTTGTGGAGCCCAATTCAATCGCTTTTGTGTAATCGGCAATGGCGCCAGCCGCGTCCTTCTTCAGCCGTCTGGCTTGGGCGCGGTTGTAATAAGGGGCGTCATCCTTTGGATTGAGTGTGATTGCCCGATCGAAATCCGCGATAGCCCCATCCAGGTCCCCTTTCTTTCCTTTTTCTATCCCGCGATTAACGAGGTCCCCATCAGATTCTTCGGTCGCCGGCGACGCGGAAGATGCTGTGTGCCCGGCGGCAGCGGACTGACCCGTCATGTCGGGACTTGAACCGTTCGCTGCCACTGGCGTTGGTGACTCGGCTGGGTTGGTCTCATCTTTTATCTGCACCGCGATCAGGTGGCTGAAACTGATCTTTACCTTTGCATCGCGCGCGCCGAGCCGCATCGGCCCGGAAAACTCGGAAAGCAACAACTGCTGGTCCTTCGCGTTCTTGAATCGCCCGAAGCTGATATGCGGATAGGATTTCGCTTTCGGTTTTTCTTTTGATTCTTCGAAAACGAATTCTTCCCGCTCGCCCTGATCTTCTTTCCCGATGAATTTCATCACCGTCGCGCCTTCACTGGGATCTTTCGAAGCCGGCTCGCCATTCAAACGCGCATCGATTAAGCCGATCCAATTGTTCAACCGCTTGGCTGTTTGCGCATCCACTGGCTTGCCGGTTTCGCCCCAATCGTTCGACTTGAGCCAGGTTTTGCCATCCTTACGCGCAAACTCGCCGTCGCCAGTCTGAATCCGTTCCGGACCGCCATTTGGATAACGATCGTATTTGAATTGCGCGGTGCCCGCTGCGCCGAAATCAAGATTCGCAATCGCGACGAAATGGACCTTCGAATAAAAATCGCGGCTGTACTTCAGATTATCGGCCGCAACTTCGGTGTTCTCTTCGGCCCTGCCGGTTGTCGAGAAACCGACCAAAAGCAAGACAGCCAGCCCAATGCCGATTAAGGAATGCCGGTACAATGATGAAGAAATGTTAGGGATGTGTTTCCTGCGCAAGTAATTTGGTCGCTTCCTCCAGGTTCGCCCTGGTGGCGACCTTCTCCAAGCCGCGATTCAGCTCGTCGTCGGATGCAGCACCAAGAGCGATCGATGTTTTAAAGTCTGCGATAGCGCGTTGCAGATCGGCAATCCGGGATTCCGGTTCGGTCGAACCTTTCGCGCGACGGAGGTAAATCATACCTCGATTGTGATAAACAAAAGGCGCGAAACGGCCTTTCAGATTGATCGCTTGCTCATAGAGCTTGAGCGCCTCTTCATAATTCTTGACCGCCGCGGCCTGCTGCGCTTCCATCGCCAGCTTTTCATCGTCAGGTTGAGTTGAGTCGGCCCCACTCCCGGATTTTGCGTTACGAACGACCGGTCCGAAATGCATTTGACCTTTCGCGATTGTTACCTCCTGGGTCCCGCCATCGGGATAGTGAAGTGTCATTCTCGAATCAGGATCGCCCTCCCATGTCGCAATTTCCTCACCGTTTCTTAAGATGATCTGGCGCGGCGACCTCTGGATTTTGAGATCGAGTTTGTTCGCGTGTCCTTTGCCCGCCGCCGCAGCCTTGTCCCGGCTCATATCAATCGACAATTCCACCGGCCAACTTGCGCGGGGAGGAGCGGGAAGCTGCAGATCGCGCAATTTATCGCCGATACATTTTGCAGCTGGCTGGTCGTTTGGAGTCAGCACCTGTTCCAGGTGACCATCGGCCGCGAAAATAAAAACCACCTGAGCGCGCTCGCGGCGCAGGCGAGTCGTGCTGGCGGGCGGGGCATTGAAGTGGGCAATAAACTTAATCTTCGGTCCGAGATTTTTGGCACATTCGCTGACAATATCACCCAGGCGCGATGTAACCACTTTGCCGAACTCAATTTCGTAAAGCTCTCCCGCTTCGGTTTTCCCAAGACGCTCCGCCTCGGCCGACGCTTCTGTAAATGCGCGGCTGTGTTGCGAGCTATCCGCCGCCGCCTTCACGCCCTCTGCACGCAAAGTTGTCAGAGCCAGGACTGAACTGCCAACAGCTAGTATAACAACGATGTTTCTTCTCATTGAAAGCACGGCCCATTTCTTCGATCAATCTTTCTCAATGGTCTTCTCATAACAGCTTTTCCGTGATCACGGTGTTTGCGTTTTCGCAGTCAGCAGCACTTTGATCTTCTCCATGTCGGGATGAGTAATGCCTGCATCCTGAAATTCTTTGAAATCATCCAGCGCGGCTTGGCTGAAGGTTCGCTCGTCGTCATGAAGCTTGGCATCTTTGTTTTCCAGATAAATGGTTTTCGCTTTGTCGAATTGGTTATCGAAGAGATAGCCGTGGGCAAGATTGGTTTTGATAACCGCTGCGTCGTTTGGCGAGAGCTGGAGAGCTTTGAGAGAAGCTGCGATCGCTTCATGCGGTTTTCGATTGAAAAGCTGATACCAGGCGAGAGATAAGTAGTAGTCTCCATTTTTCGGCTCAAATTCAATAGCCCTCCGTATATCATTAACCGCGGCACCATAGTCCTTCTTTGTAGCGTAGACGTCGGCGCGGTTCGAGTAGGCGAGCGCGTATGTCGGATCGAGCTCGATGGCGCGATTGTAGTCGGCGATCGCTCCATCCAGATCGCTCTTATGCTTTTTGACGAGGCCGCGGCCGTAGTAAGCGTCCGCATTTTTCGGATTGAGCTCGATAGCGTGATTGTAGTCAGCAATGGCTCCGTCGACGTCGCCTTTAATGCCCTTAACGGCGCCACGGTTGTTATAAGCGTCCGCGTATTTCGGATTCAGTTCGATACCCCGATTGTAATCGGCGATAGCCCCTCCTAGGTCGCCCTTCTCATTCTTGGCGTTGCCGCGATTGAAGTAGGCAGTGGCATATTTCGGATCGAGTTCGATCGCGCGATTGTAGTCGGCGATAGCCCCATCCAAGTCGCCCTTCTCATCGTTGGCGTTGCCGCGATTGTTGTAGCCGATGGCATATTTCGGATCGAGCTCGACGGTGCGATTGTAGTCGCTAATGGCCCCATCCAGATCGCCCTTTCTTCGCTTGGCCACGCCGCGGTCGCAGTAGGCTTTTGCGAATTTAGGGTCGAGTTCGATCACGCGATTGTAGTCGGCAATCGCTCCGTCCAGATCGTTCTTCTGCTTTTTGGCAAGGCCGCGACTGTAGTAGGCAACGGCATATTTGGAATCGAGTCGGATGGCGCGATTGTAATCGGCAATGGCGCCATCCAAGTCACCCTTGTCACCCTTGGTGTTGCCGCGGTTGCTGTAGGCGACGGCATCTTTCGGATTGAGTTGGATGGCGCGATTGAAATCGACGATGGCGGCGTCCAGATCGCCCTTAGCTTGCTTGGCGAGGCCGCGGTTATTGTAAATCGCAGCTTCTTTCGGATCGAGTTGGATGGCGCGATCGTAGTCCGCGATAGCCCCATCAAAGTCGCCCGCGGCCTTTTTGGCTATGGCGCGGTTGAAGAAATCTTCTATCGTTTTTGCCGACCCTGGCGATTGCTTCTCCTTGCCTTTAGCGATACCGCGATCGCTGGAGTCAGCGGAAGACTCCTCGTCTCGCAGTTGCGGATCCAATTCTCCCGCGCGTTTTAAATCCGCCTTCGCTCCGGCCGCGTCGCCCTTCACTTGTTTTGCTTCACCGCGATTCTTGTACGCGAGGGCCAGCTTTGGATTAATTTCGATGGCGCTATTGAAATCGGAGATTGCGCCGTCGAGATCGCCTTTGGATTTTTTGATGATGCCGCGGCTGTTGAATGCGCTGGCATTTTTTGGATCCAAATCGATCGCGCGATTGTAATCGGCAATCGCGCCGTCGGCGTCGCCCTTGATGTTTTTGGCCAGAGCGCGGTTGCGGTACGCTATCGCGTTTTTCGCGTCGAGCTCGGTCGCGCGCGTAAAATCAACAATCGCGCCGTCGTTGTCATGCTTGTTAAGCTTGGCCAGGCCGCGGTCGTTGTAATAATCGGCCGTGTTGGGGCTGAGCTCAATCGCGCGACTCAAATCCGTGATGGCGCCGTCGTAGTCCCCTTTCTGCAACTTGAATGCGCCGCGCCTGTAAACTGCCGGCTCAGACTTCGGGTCGAGCTCAATCGCGCGGCTGAGGTCGGCGATGGCGCCGTTCCTGTCACCGTTGAAACCGCGAGCGCCGGCGCGATTGAGAAAACCTTCGGCGTCGTTAGGCGTCGGGCCCATGTCGAACTTCGAGAGATCAATTGGTTTGTTCTCCAGTTCCTTCGGCGTCTGCAAGTTTTCCCAGAGGGCCTCCGAAAGCTCATAACCGCCCTGCGCAATCAAGTACCCAAAACTGAACTTTACGCGCTCGCTACGAGGCGTTTTCCCGCCGGCGATCGGCAAGGGGCCTTCTAAGTCGTGTAACAACACATTTGGATTTTTGTCGTACAGCGGCCGGGCAAATGTCAGTCGAACAGGAGCGACCTTTTCGTTGACTCCGGGCGCCTGGAAGATCCATTGCACCTCGTGGCCTGCTTTTGATTTGCTGAGCAGCTTCACTTCGCTCGGCGCAAAATCGAATACCGCTTCGACGAGTTTGACCCAGCCGTCCAGTTTTTGCGTCGTTTGTTTATCAACAGGCCGACCCGTCTCGCCCCAATTCTCCGATCTCAACCACGGCTTGCCATGCTGCCGCGCAAATGTGCCCGCGTCGCATTGAATGCGCTCTGGCCCGTTGTCCGGATAACGCTGGTAGCCAAAGGAAGGCTTCGATTCCGCAATCGCCGAGAAATGAACACCGGAATAAAAGTCGCGGCTGAATTCGATATTATCAGCAACGATCTTCGCGTCCTGCGCCCGCAACGTTGACAGGGCCAGGACTGAAACTGTGATGACTGCCACAAATTTTCGTCTCATAAGGATTCCTTCCCGTTCGGCGAAACGTCGCGAATTTTCTCGAACTTCTCGGATTCTTCGGCATAGCTCGGCCACGCTAAAATCAGCAGCCAACCGAGTAGATCCGATAAGGGGAGGGGTTTCAGGCGGCCAGATTAGGAAATTCGAACGTGCATTGTCAATGCGCTGGTAGTTAGCATTGCGACATGAGCCACTGTCGAATCGCGACAATAACGATATCGATCTTGCTACCCGTTTCCTCGTGGGCGGCCAATCCGTTTCTTGACGCTAAAGACGACAAGCCGGTCTCTGCCAAATTTCGCGGCACGGAATGGAGCGATGAGATTGGGCGGGCCGAGATTCCGCTCACTGCACGAGTGGTCACAACGCGCATCGCCAAGATGCCCTGGGGCGCGATTTTTAAGATCGAATTCACGGATCTGAAATCGCGCGCGAAAAAGCATCGCGAAATTCGCCCGGACTACTTTATCGTGACTGATGATCGGATCGTCCTGCTAAACGAAGAGGACAATGACGCCGCCGTTAAGAAAATCTCCACGATGGACAACCCGCCAACGTTTGAAGATGGAGATGTCCGCGGGATCACAAGCGGAAAGTTGGATCATGAAGAGGGCCCGTGGACGACGACGATCAACGTCACAGGTGACGAATGTGCTTATCTTACCAGCCATAATTCAGGTCATTTCTCGAAGATCGTCTGGAAAAAAGGAGTTGGATTGGTTGAGTACGCAAGCGGCTACGGCGCGCGCGCCGACGGCTATCGGCTTAAACGTGAAGTAACAAGTCGAAAGCGGTAAATTATTTATGCGATTCCTACTTGAGTTACCAGCGCCGGTTTCATTTTTCATAGTCTCGGCGGTTACCACCTTCGTCGCTCTGTTTGGACTTTACCTGGTGCGAAGGAAGTACCCGCCGGATGTACTAAAGGAAAATCACGAAGTCGCGGCGATTATTTTCAACGCGTTCGGCCTCTTCTACGGTGTAATGGTGGCGTTTGTCGTGTTTGTTACCTGGGGCGGATATGACGACGCAACAAAGAATCTGCAAATGGAGGCTAGCGAGGCGCTGGACATTTTTTTCAGCGCCGAAGCATTTCCTGATCCGGCCAAGAAAATCATACGGCAGGGAGTAACAGATTACCTCACTTCAGTTTATAACGATGAGGTACCGAAAATGGCACAGGGAGACATCAGCCTTTATTCCGGTGGAGCTCACGCCAGGCTCACAGTATTGTTCAGTCAGATCGATGCGACATCGATTCCCAACAGAGAGCTCTACGCGGAATCGCTGCACTGTTTAAATAACCTCGCTCAGTACCGCCGAATGAGAATATTCGCCGGGAACGATACTGTACCACCGGTTATCTGGTTAGTGTTACTTGTTGGAGGCGTGTTCGCGGTCTCCTACACCTTTTTCTTCGAAATGAAAAACATCAGGGCTCAATACCTGATGACCACTTCGCTCACTGTAACGATCACGTCGATCTTGTTTTTGATCTATGTGCTTGACCATCCCTTTACTGGGACAAGCAGGATCAGCCTTGCGCCTTTGAGACAGGCAATGGCGGCAGTAGAAAGGATGTAACGCTCGAGATCGAACGGCTTCAGCTCGTTTTATCGCCGCTTTTTCTTCGGCAGTTTCTTGCGCTTCGTCTTCGCGAGCTTCCGCAACTGGCTTTGACTCATTGAGCTTGCCATTTTGCGCGACGGCCCTTTCAGGGATGACTTCGAGCGCTTCCCCCGTTTAGCCGCAAGCGCGGCGCCGGCGGCCATCTGCTGTTTCTTCGATTTTGCTGGCATACAAAAAGAATTCGCATCGCAACGGCGAATTGGATTCGTTCACGTCGCAGCGGTTCTGCGCCAGAAGAAGTAGACCGGCACACCCGTCAACACGATGAGCATCCCGATTCCCGACGTAGCGGGCGCGAGAAATGCAAGATCAATGATGAGCGAAGCGGCGAGCACAATTGAAACAATTGGAACGATTGGGTAACCCCAGGTGCGATACGGTCGCTGTGCATCGGGTTTTTTGTGTCGCAAAATCATTAGCGCGGCAATCATCAGGACGTAAAACACCAGATCCGCCGAGACGATGTATTCGAGCAGTTGGTTGTAAACATTTCCGTAAGTCGGTTCATGTGTCGCGGCATTGATTGTCACTGTGCGCGGCAACGTTAGAAACGCAGTCCAGATTGCCTGTGCGACGAGCGCTGCCGCTGGAACATGAAAGCGATTTGTGGTCGCAACTTTGTGAAAAAACAACCGATCACGCGCCATTGCATAATACACCCGCGCCCCGGAGAGAATGAGCCCGTTATTGCAACCGAACGTGGAGATCATGATCGCCGCAGCCATACACATCGCACCGGAATGACCGAACACGGCGTTCATCATCGCCACGGCGACACGATTTTGCGGCGCGTGCTGGATTTCCGGAAACGGCAGGACGGCGAGATAGGCAACATTTGCTAGCAAATAAAGGACGACAACGACGCCGCAGCCCCCCACCAGTGCGCGCACGAGATTCTTTCCCGGGTCGCGCACTTCGCTGCCTACAAACGTCACATTTGTCCAGGCGGTCTGCGCGAAAAGCGGGCCCACCATCGACTTTCCAAAGAGCAGCGCGAGAGCGAGGCCGCCTACGAATGTGAAACCGGGCTGTGCAATCTGCGGGGTCCAGCCATTAGCCCACGAGTCCCACCAATCCGATCTCAGCGCAGCAGAGTTAGCATTCCAGCCTAACAACAAGCCGATCACGACCACGGCAGCCAGCGCGGCGGTTTTTACAGACGTGAATGTATTCTGAATAACTTTTCCAACTTCAAGACCGCGCGTGTTAGTCCACGTCAGTAACGCAATCAAGGCGATCGCGACCAGTTGTTCAGACGACAGGCTGACTGCGTATCCGCCGAACGAGATTGGCGCAACCAAGTAATTATCCGGCGAAACCGATGGGACAAAGACGCCAAGAAATTTTGCAAACGCAATCGCCACCGCCGCGATGGTCCCAGTTTGAATCACAAGGAACAACGTCCAGCCATACAAAAACCCGATCGAGTGACCGTATGCTTCGCGCAAAAATACATAAACGCCGCCTGCGCGCGGCATCATGGTCGCTAGCTCGGAGCAACACAACGCGCCGGTGATGGTAAGCAAACCAGCAAGAGCCCACGCGAGCAGGAGCCACCCCGGTGCGCCGCTCAATCGCGATGATTCCGCTGAGGTGATAAAGATGCCCGACCCGATCATCGAGCCGATCACGATCATCGTCGCGTCGATTGGCCCAAGCGCGCGGACCAGGCTGGTCTTGTCGCGTTGATTCTTCATGATCGAACTGCAGATTTAGCGTTCGCACGACTCAATACTGAAATCCGTTTCGCGAAGCTTTTGGAGTGCGCACGCGTCCCCGCGTCGCTTTTGGCGTGATGGTCGTAAAATGCGAAAGCGGTGCGAGGACGCCCCGCACTCCGAAAGCACTTCGTGCGAAAGCCACTCACCGCGAACTCATCGGCGCGCTTATTCTGACGCCTTCGCTTTCGAGTTGTGTTCGCAATTCTCGCGCGAATTCAACTGCGCCAGGTGTATCGCCGTGAACGCAAATCGTTTCGCCGCGCACATCCACATCGCTGCCTTCGACGGAGCGCACTTTGCCTTCGCGCAACATCCGCAGCACGCGCGCAGCGGCTTGCTTGGGATCGTGGAGCAATGCATCAGGTCGCGTGCGCGGAACCAGCCATCCGTCATTCAAGTAATTGCGATCTGCGAAAATTTCGCGCGCGATCTGCAAACCGTGTGCCTCGCCGGCGCGGGCAAGTTCGCTCTTGTCTGGCGCAAACAGAATTAACTTCGAATCGACGGATTCGATAGCTCGCGCGATCGCATCGGCCAGTTTCGCCTCGCGTACCGCCATGTTGTAAAGCGCACCGTGCGGCTTTACGTGATTGGGTCGCACATCGAGAGCGGAGGCGATCGCTTGAAAGATTCCGAGCTGATAAGCCACGGCATCGAACACTTCTTGGTAAGCTACGTTCAATTCCTTGCGTCCGAAATTTTCGCGATCGAAAAAACTTGGATGCGCTCCAACAGCGACGCCGTGCTCCTTAGCCCCACAAACTGCGGCGTGCATCGTATCGGAATCACCGGCGTGAAAACCGGT
>Ga0193713_1000068_pt1 | contig 28751 bp, 24 predicted proteins | sample H3a2metaG_FD_143054 | JGI IMG/M metagenome (GOLD analysis project Ga0193713, IMG submission 143054) | Soil microbial communities from a riparian zone of the East river system, Colorado, United States - H3a2 | ecosystem: Environmental > Terrestrial > Soil > Riparian zone | place: USA: East River... | reverse complement strand
CGGGGCGCGCCCCGCTTGCGCCAGCCGGACCTTGAGGTCCCTGAGGCCCCTGAGGACCGACTTCGCCGCTGCCGCCACCGCCGCCGGCGCTCGCGATCCTGACCCATTGCCCTGGGTTCGCTGCAACAGCGCTGGGTAGGAGAACGGCGTACAGATTTCCGGTGTTCTCGACCAGCCTCACGTCGCCCAGGACACCCGAGCCCAGTAGCCCGGAGGCCGCGACAGGACGTTTCCAGTGCCAGTCGAGCAGCTCCGTGTCGGGGTCGATCTGGTGAGCGCCACCGATCGAGCGATTGACGGGCGGGGGGCTTGTATCAGTCGGTTCGAGACTGGCGAAGGAGACAACGTGGCCGGCACTCGCGAGCGGATACTGCGCGATGAAGGACCCGCCTCCGAAGTCACCGCCGATCGAGACGTAGAGGTTGATGAACGGCGCGCTCTGGAGGCCGCCCGAGGGCAGCGTCACGAGCAGCGTCGAGACCCCGACGGTCGTGTTTTCTTCCCCGGCCGGCGGATGCACGTCGCACTGCGCCTGGACGCTGCCGTCATCTGTGAAGGTGTCGATCGTGCCGGTCGCCAGCAGGCAGTAGCTCCCGCCGCCGATCGCGCGATAGAGCCGCCAGCTTTTGCCGCCGGCGCCGGCCATACCGAAGGCGAGCGCAGAGAGCTGGACGCGCCCCGAGGCGAAGCCGGGCGCGCGCTCGACGCTGACCGCTGGTCCGAGCTGGGTCTCGCCGCCTTCGCCGTCGGTGAACGTCGTCGCGTAGAAGTAGGTGTTGACGAGCAGGGAGCCGCCGGTGTAGTCAGCGGCTGCGCTCGGTGCGGCCTGGGGAGATCCGACCTCCCCCTGGGTGGAGACGGTCGCCACGGGCGACAGCATCGTCTCTCCACCATTGGAGTCTTCCAGCGTGTAGCCGACGGAGATGTCGAGCCCCGCGCCGATCGTGCCGCCGGAGGCGATGATCGAAGCCCCTGGGGGCGTCGAAGGACTCAGCAGACCATTCGAGCCATCGTGCCGATGCGTCTTCGCGCCGATATGCAGGAAGTGGTCGATGACCTGACGGTCGGCGTCAGTGTAGACACCGCTATCCGTATCGAGTCCCTCTCCTGGTTCAAGTACGGTCAGTCCGGCAAAGAGTGTCTTTTTCATCTTCTTCTCCTAGCCAACCCTGACGGGATCGACGATTAAGCGACGGAGTTTCCATTCAACTTTGAAGTTACCACTGGTCCTTGCTTTCTCAATAACTTTGTCACTCGCTACGAGTTTTAATTGCCGCTTAGTTGACACAACACTGGCGACGAGGAACCCTGTGGCAGTCGGGTTTTGTAAGACAGCTGCCCAATTGTCACTCGCCACGACGGCACCGATTGCATAGGAATGAAGACCAGCGGAGTTCACCGTAGCGGGAAGAATCATTTGGCCCTGGATCGTGATGTCGTAGTCACCCTTTAGGGGTACTTCAATCGTTAGCGGGTCGCTGGGGAGGGATTCATAGGCAACTTTGTTCGTGAGTTCTCGCGCGGTATCACTTTGTTCCTCCAGTGGTGGCCCACCAATCTTTTTCCACGGGAATGGCTGAACGCCGTCATTTATCAGATGCCAGAAGACGCTGGCAGTCACCTGGAAAATACACCTAGAACCCAGTGGTGCTCCAACGGGTAGCGACCCAACGAGACCATAGTCCTTTGCGTTGCTATCCGAATTACCTAGTTGCATCCAGTGTGAGCGCCCCGCTTGGTCAATCAATGACATATCTCCCGCAGGGCCGGTGAGTCCTATGGAGCCAGAGCCACCGGTTGCGCTTTCGATCAGCGCCCTGAAGCTGAACCCGCTCGCGGGCGCAGGCTGTGGCAGGGCTAAACGAACCTCATGTTTGTTGATCGCCAACGCACTTGCCGATAACTGAGCCTCAAGAGTGACACCGGCTGAGCTGAACCATTGAATCGACTCTCCCTCTTTCAGGTGCGTGCCACTTGCAAGTCGTGTCCATGCGCTTGCCGCTCCGGCCGACGCACTTAGAACTCCGTAAAGTTCACCATCCTGCTCGGCCATTTTGACATCACCAAGGACACCGGAACCGAGCGACCCAGATGCGTTAACCGGCGGCTTCCAGCTAGCACCTGGACCTTGAGGTCCGATTCCTCCGGTAGAACCCGTTTCGCCTGTTGAACCTTTCGGTCCTTCGGCTCCGGTGTCGCCTTTGACGCCTTTTTCACCCTGCGAACCCGTCGCGCCTTTTTCACCTTTTTCACCCTGTATACCCTGTGGGCCGGTCAGCCCGATGGCACCACTTGCGCCACTGGCACCCTGTGGACCGGTCAGCCCGATGGCCCCGCTGGCGCCACTTGCTCCCATCGGACCCTGCGGACCCGTCAATCCGATGGCACCACTAGCTCCGCTTGCACCTTTAGGTCCCACGGGTCCTTCAATCCCCTGCGGACCAGTGAGGCCGATAGCTCCGCTGGCACCCATATCTCCAGTCCGATAGAACTCCACCGAGACGAGATCCAAGCTGACAAATGCGCCGCCGTGGGCGACATGTTCAATTACAAGCGTATCCCAGGTACCTTTGTCCGTAAGTACACCAGTGGCTTTAAAGATCGCGAAGACGGCTGGTGTGCCAATCTTTCGCACCACTATTGTGCCCCTGGGTTCACTAGTGGAGTCATCGAACGTCGCCAGGTACGCCGCGATCGCGCCGCCATCCTTGTCTGTCTCGCTGATGAAAAGTTTGGTCGCTTCAGCGATGGATGCAGGGAGTTTGTTGAATTTTAAGATGCCAGCGCCTGGTTCGGTTTCTTCGATGTTCGATCGGTATTCGTAACGCAGGCTCGCCCAACGTCCTTCGGGACCTGTCAGGCCAATCGCACCGCTCGCCCCGCTCGCCCCTTGCGGACCCTGCGGACCTGTCAATCCGATCGCGCCACTGGCCCCGCTTGCACCCTGCGGACCTGTCAGTCCGATAGCGCCACTCGCTCCGCTTGCCCCTTGCGGACCTTGAGGACCGGTGAGCCCGATCGCACCGCTGGCTCCGCTGGCACCTTTCGGTCCCGGCGGTCCTTCAGGACCTATGGGTCCGGTGAGACCGATTGCACCGCTGGCTCCGCTCGCCCCCGTCGGTCCAGTCGGTCCCGTCGGTCCGGCAGGTCCTTCCGGCCCCTGGGGTCCGACCGAGCCACTGCCACCGCCGGCGCTGGCGATGCGCACCCATTCCGATGCGCCGCTGGCGAACGCCGACGGAGAGAGGACCGCATAGAGCTGTCCGGTGCCCTCGACCAGCTTGACATCGCCGAGGGTCCCCGAGCCCAATGCGGCCGAGGAGAGGACCGGGCGCCTCCAGTGCCAGTCGAGCAACTCCGAATCGGGGTCGATCTGGTGCGCCCCTCCGATCGAGAGGTTTACCGGTGGCGGGCTTACGTCGAAGAATTCGAGAGCGGGGAAGGCAGCGACGTGACCCGCGCTCGACAGCGGGTACTGGCCGAGCAGGGCAGCACCGCCGAAGTCGCCGGTCGTCGAGGCGTAGAGGTTGATGAAAGTCTGGCCGACGGATCCCGATGGAAGTGTGACAAGGAGTGTAGAAATACCAACCGTGGTGTTTTCTTCGCCAGCCGGTGGGTGCACGTCGCAGTTGATCGCAGCGGTTCCATCGTCGATGAAGATGTCTTCCGTCGAGTTACCGGTCGCGAGCAGCGAGTAGGACCCACCTCCCGTTGCTCGGTAGAGGCGCCACCCTGTCGCGCCGGCGGCAAGGAGACCGTTCGTGAGCTGCGAGATCCTGATCTGGCCGGAGGCGAAGCCAGGCTGGCGCTCGGCGCTGACCGCCGGTCCCATCGGCGTCTCGCCGCCTTCCCCATCTGTGAAGGTCGCTGCGTAGAAGTAGGTGTTGACCGGGAGCTGGCCGCCCGTGTAGCCAGCGGAGGCGCTGGGCGCCGCGTTGGGCTCCGACACAGGTCTCGGCGTGCTGACCACCGTGACCGGCGAGAGCATCGTCTCGCCGCCGTCAGCGTCCTCCAGCGTGTAGCCGACGGAGATCGAGAGCCCCGCCGCCAGAGCCCCGCCCGAGGCGATCACGCTGGCCGCTGGCGCCCCCGAGGGGTTCGTCAGGCCCGCGGCGCCTGTGTGCCGGTGGGTCTTGGCGCCGATCCTGAGGAAACGGTCGGTCGTCTCTCGATCGCGGCCGGTGAACGCCCCGTTGTCCGCGTCGAGACTCTCCCCAGCTTCGAGGACCGTCAGGCCGGCGAAGAGCGTCTTTTTCACGGGATCAGCTCCTCGTCACCGAAGGTGTTGAGAGGCTGGCCGAAACCCTGGAAGCCGAGGTGGACGGCGCCCTTGAACTTCGTGGCCTGGTCAGTGCTCGCCACCCCGATCGCCACCTTTGCGCCAAGCGTTTCGTTCCTCTCGTTCGTCTTCCAGCCCATCACCACGGCGGTGATCGAGACGGGGATCGGGGTATACAGCTCGGACCCGACAGAGATGTGCGGCCGAGTCAGAGGCGAGTCACGTTGCCCGGTCGCATCGACGAAGACAGTGGCGAAGGTCAGTTCGAGCTGCTCCCAGGAAAAGAACTCCTCGGCCACACCGGAGACGCCGACGACGAACTGCTCGTCGCGCTCGATGAGACCGTCGGCTTCGGCCTTCTGGTTAATCCGCTGCGTGTCGCGGACAGCACCGATCCGCAACTGCTTGATCGAGCGCTCCAGCTTCTGTAGTCCGGGCTCTGGCATTAGAAGTGGATGGGCTTGGTCCAGGGTCCGCGTGCGATCGGGTGTGGCATCCGCGCGCCTTCGTTCAACACTTCCACCAGCTCCTGGCGGGTTTCCTCGATGATGTCCACGTCGATGAAGCTGCCGCCGAGGTTCATCTTGAACTGCGTGTCTTCACCGGCGACGAAGGTCCAGGTGCGCTGGATATTCCAGATACGAGTCGAGGTTCCCGTGCCGCGGTCGAAGAGCAGCGTCTGGTGATCGAGGTGGATCAGAGGCCAGCACGGGATCTCGATTTCACCCTTTGCCGACGCCAGTGCCGCCCGGTAGGCGATGAGCAGGCAGGCGACTTCACAGAGGTAGGTTTCATCAAGGAGGTAGTCATAGTTCAGCTCCGGCCGGCGCAAGTGCGCGCCGCCGCTGGCGCTGTCGCGAGCCCACACCGGCCTGTAGCTCGCCTGGTAGCGCTTCGAGCGATCGGCGCCGAGCGCGTGGATGTGCTCGGGGTCCGTCTGGACGATCTTGTCCACGACCGCCTTGCCTCGCACCCGGATTGAGTCGGGTAGCTCGTTGGTGTCGAATTCAGCCTGCACACCCTCAAGGAGGTTGTCGTCTCGAACCGACTCGATCGACTCCGGCGGTTCGTCGGCTATCGAGCTGGGCTGACGGAAGACGGGCACCCCCATACTGAGGTTCGTTTTGTTGCCGGTCGTCAGGTCATCCACGTCGAAGTCATCGGGAGGACGCACGTAGAAGACGTAGCTGACCTCTTCTTTGATGTGGTTGATGATGTCCATCAGCTTTTTTGAGCGATCGAACACCACCTTGTCGCCAAGTCTCACGCCCGTGTTTTCGATTTCCCAATCGTGGAAGCCACACCACTGCAAGACGACCTTGATGATGTCGGCCACGTCGTCCACCAGGATCCAGTGCTGCCGCTTGGCCTGGTCGGGAATCTCGACATCGCGGATACGACAGGTCCTGACCCCAGCTCGGTAGCAGGAGTTCTTCCCGCTGTCAGTCGCCGCTTTGTGGAGATTGCGGAACCAGATCCTTACCTTGGAGCCGTCTCCGCAGAGGATCTTCTGGCCGGCGTGGGTGATCGGATAGGTGGTTATGGATTCGCGAACCCCCGGCACCTCGTTCGTGAAGGGTATTTCGGTACCAGGAACCTGACCGAGCCCTAGATTCACCCAGCCCTCGCCGAGGTTTTTGCTGTTCTCTATCCTCGCCTGACCACCACCTGGAACGTTGTCGTTGGTGGTGAATACCGACACGAACATCTCCATGTTGGTATAGGCCGGGAACATCTCCAGCTTGATGTACTTACCGGCCGGCAAGGGGAACTCGATCCACTCGATCTCTTTCGGGTCGCTGTGTTCATCAGAGATCCAGGCGCTCTTCTGTGAGCCGTCTACCGCTGCTTCGGCCGGGCCGCTGGCTTTGTGACTCTTCGCCCGCGCCTGGTTCGCAACGTTCGGTCCCTCTTGGATGGTGACGCGATCGGCGAAGGTGATGGGGTCGCGGATCCAGAGGTTCTTCGCGTCCATGAAGACGTTCTGGTCGGAGATGAACTGCCCCATACTCCGCATCGTCACGACGATCGAGTCGGGGACCGAGGTCAGGCTCACTTTGTCTACGAGCCCGCAGTGCAACGGGAAGACCGCCTCGCCGTAGCCAGCGAGGATCACGATCTGAGTGCACTTGTCCTTCCAGGTGTTGAACCACGAGTTTTTGTTGCCGGCCTTCTCGCCGCGGGAACTACGGTGGCCTCGCTGGGGGCTGTAGAAGCCGCGCTCGATCAGGTGGAAGAGGGCGCCGAGGTGGCCTTCCTCTTGAACCATCGCGATGTTGTCAAGCGTCAGCGTGACTTGCTCGATTCCGTTCTGGGAGTAGTCCTGGTCGCCTTTGGCTTCCTTGATCGAGGGAACCTCCTCGAAGTCGGTGTCGGCTATCCATTCGCCGTACCAGACATCATTGGGTCCTCGCAGACCAGGGACGAAGGCGAACACGTCTTTGTCCGGCAGGCGTTTGTAGTGGCGCCGGAGGTGACCCTTGCGAACGAAGGCACGGATCGTCGGCCGCGCATCTCCGACATGCTCCATCGAGAGCCAGCGGTGCCGCTGTACTGCGATCTCTTCTGCCGTCAGGGTCACGGAGATAGGCCCACTAACGCCCCAGCACGGACCTTGACGACCTCCATCGTGATCGTGTAGGTCCAGTAGTGCAGGGGCACGTTTGCGAAATCCTTCGGGTTCTTGACGGTCGGTTTGCGGACTGGTTCGAACTGTGTGATGACGACCTCGAATTCTTCGCCGAAGAAGTCCTTGTAGTAGATCGTCTGCGATTCGCAGAGTTGATAGAACCGCCACATTTCTTTGTACTGCGAGAGATGTAGGATCTTTCCGCTGTACTTCAGAGTCAGTGGTCCAGGCTCTCCCTGTTGACGGATGAGCCCCGTCCCGGCGGTGTTGCCGGAATGATTGATCGGTCGGCTCTTGCCGACGGCGCTCTCCTCATCGTGGCCGATTTTCCACTGGTATTCGAACCCGGTCAGCGGATCTATGAACGTATCCCTCATGCGACACCTGCCGATCGTGCGGCCGAGTCCGCGGCTCCGCCAAGGGCCTGCCCGATGGCCTTGCCGACGACGTTCGGATCGCTGGAGTAGTTTTCGATGTGGAAGCTGTTCGTCTGGTGGATAGTGGCGCCGCTCCCGCTACCGCCGCTCAGGACTGCTCGACGGATGTCATAGGCAGTCGGTAGGGAGAAGTCACCCACGTTCAGGTCGAAGCCCTGGCCTTCTGTCGCGAGCTGCGATTTGAGGGAATGGATCTGTTCGCGAAGGTGGCGCCGGGCAGTCACACTCAGTTTGTAGGTGTGCAGGAGCGTTTCGAGTTGGGTGATCTCTTCCTGTGTAGAGATTTTCGCGATGCTCGCCTCGAACTGAATGCTTTCCAGCCTGGCGTTGGCCACTGCGTCTCGTTTAGAGGCGATCGCCCCAATGAGCCCTTGCTGTGCACTCAGTTTTTCCAGCGGGGTCTGTGCATGGGCAACGTCATACTTCGCTTTTTCGACCGCGATCTTCGCTGCCTGCGCCGGGTTGCTGGCGGCGTTAGCGCGAGCTTCTCGAATCCCGAATTTCGCATCGGCGATCGCGGTGGCTTCGGCGATGATGTCGTGAGCGAGCTGGGCTTCGGCCTGTTTGACCTGCGCCTCCAGTTCGATGATCGTTTTCGGGTCGAAGGCACTACGGTGTGCTTCCTCGAACCGCAACTGCGCAAGTAGGCCACCGGGTCCACTGAGCGCAGCTTTCTCCTTCGGGACCTGTTCGAGGAGACCAGCGGAGGCGAGGTTGCCCTTGGCCTGGAGAAGCCCGAGCTGGTTCTGTATGAGCTGCTGCTGCGCGGTCCGCTGTTCGGTGATGAGCTGGAAGACCTCTTGGGAATCCCGCCCATACACTTTGATCGCCTGGGCGATTTCTTTCCCGAGGAACCGGAGTTTCTCTTCGGTCTGCTTGATCGGGTCGGCCGTCTGAGCCTCCAGCGCACCCTCTTCTGCACCGCGGAGTGCACTGTTCGCCTGGAACTCTTCCTCGCGCAGTTTCTGGATGATGTCCCTGACCAACCGTTGCTTCTCTGACTGCTGGTCGGTGAGCTGTTTGAGCTTGTCGCTTTCGATCTTGATCCGGGTGTCGAGCTTTTTGAGAGCCTCAGACACTTTCGGAGTACCAGGCGCGATCGGTCCAACGAAGTGTTCAGCTTTGCGCTCTTCCTCTTCTTTCAGCGCATCCCGTTGACGTTTGAGACCCGCAACCGACTCCTGTTGTTTCTGGAGTTCACTGTTAGAGGAGGTAGAGAACTGCCGATAACGCGAGAGCGCCTGTGAGTAGGCTCGATTCCGATCCTGCGGAGTGCGCGCGAGGTCGAGGCTGTACTGGAGTTCGCCGGCGATCGCCTGCTGGACCCCCGAGAAGTAAGCCTGGCGCGCCTGGTCGAGTTCCTGTATGGATTTCGGGTCATTCGCGCTGCCAATTTTTTGCACCTGCGCCTGGTAGATCAGCGCGAGCTTCTTCGCCTCGACGGCGTTGAACTGAATGCCTTCCTGTCCACCGAGCTGACCGAGAGTGGCCTGGAGACGTTCACCGATCTGCGAGCTTTTCAGGCTCTGTAGGGATTCGACGAGGTTCTTGTTCGAAGCCGTGTCAGCCTGGACTTGTTTGAGTACTGACTGTGCAGCTTTTAGTTCCTCATTATGCTTCGACGAAGGGGCAGAATGTTCCAGCTCCCGTTCATACTTTTCGAGGGCTTCGTTGATTTCCTGTCGTGACTCGCCGGACTTTTTCACCCGTTCGATGTCTTTGACAATTTCGCCCACGAACCGGTACGGCACCGGCTTATGTTCTTTGCGAGCCCGCTTCTGGAGCGCGACTATGTGTTCGATATTTTCCGCTTCGGCAGCTTCGAGTTCGGCACGTTCTTCACCGATGCCCTTGCCACCGCCGAGACCCCCGGTCGGTATCGGGATGGGTCCAATAGTGGTGTGTTCAGTGAGGGCATTGGTCAACCGATCGGAAAAGGTTTCGCCGCTCTGCGCACCTTTCTGGAGTGATTTGAGCTGGTCCGTTCGACCTTTGGCGTTGTCAGCGATCCGACTAATCTTTTCGAACTCGTCCCCGACCTTGCTCGCCTCGTTGTCGAGCAGTTCGGCGATGAAGCTGACAGTGAAGGCGGCGAAGGCAAGAGAGCCCGCACGGCTGAGCAAGTTGTTCATGGTGCCGCCCATCGCCGTCAGGCCACCGCGGAGACCGCCGAGCTTGGTCCCCAGGCTGGTGATCCTCGTGCTGGATGTTCCAACGGCAACCGTTGCGGCCTCTGCCTCCTGACCCACCGCCGGCGGGATGATGCCGCGCCCTTCCATCTGCTTGACCGCCTCCAGCTCCTTGAGCTGGGAGGGAAGCGGCTCGCGGCCGAGTACCACCGGTGGTTTGGTGCCGCCTTTGCTGAACCCGGCCGGGACCGGATAGCCGAGCCGTTCGGCCTCCGCGATCGTTGCCTGTGTGTTGAGCCCGCCGATGATTTTCTTGCGTGTGACGGCAACGGAGTTCTGCACCGTGGCGAGCCGAGTGGCCACGTCGGCTTCGTCGATCCCGAGCTTGTAGTTCGCCGCCCAGGTAGCATCGACCTCGCGTCGAGCGACTTCAGCCCGTTTGGCGGCCTCCGCGACCTGTGGAGAGCCGGTGGGGTAGACACCCTGAGCGCTGAGTAGCTCCGCGTTGGCCGCTTTCTCGCCGCCGAGGGCGCGGCCATAGCGAGTCTCGCCGCGGTAGCGAGATGAGCGGATGCTGGACAGTTCTTTCTGGAGGGCGCGTTCCTCGTTGAGAAAGCCCTCCCTCGCCTGCTTGGCGTAGGCGGTGGGGCTTTCGTGGCCGAAGAGAGCCGCCACGCCGCTGCGAGCCGCCCCTGGGGTGGCGCCAGGGCCGCCGGCGATCGACTCGCCGAGGTTCAGTCGAGTCATCGCCTTGAGCAACAGAGACGCCTGGAGCAGGTAGGCCAGTGTGGTCTGGAGCCCCTGCGGCAATCGGTCGAAGGCGCCTACGAGGTCATCGACGATTTCGAGAGAACCGTTCAGCAGTTTCAGGATCAGGCCGAGCGAGTCGAGCAGGTGACCCTGCGCCAGGCCGAGCCCGATGTTTTCGAGTGATACTCCGATTTTCGTGATCTGCTCGGAGGTCTTTTCGAGTGTGATCTGTAGCTGTTCTTCGGCAGCACCGTGTGCCGGCCCTTTGCCGGTCTCTTTGAAGACTTCGTTGAACAGTTTTTTGTTCTGGAGGAAGAAGCTGCCGACGCGGGCTCCGTACTTCGGACCGAACAGTCCTTCCGCGATCGCCCTCTGGGTAGTGGACGATTTACCCTGCGCCGCTTCAATCGCTTCCTTGTACACTTCTTCAATCGAGTGCTTCGCGTCGATCTTCGGGTTGACGCCGAACTGTTCGAGGATGGATTCGTTTTTCGGCGTCCCGATGAAGTGCGGTGAACGCTGGATCGCAGTGCCGATCACCGTTCCCGGCTGGCCGGAGACGTGCTGCAAGGTGGTGATGAGCGCGATCAGGCCATGTACGTCGCCGCCGGCAGCTCTGAAGGCACCGGCCGCGCGCCCGACGCCCTGCATCAGGCTCGGCAGGTCGATCGCGTAGCGCTTCTGCGCAGTCAGCAACTGGTCGAACAGTCCGGCCATCGCCTCCGCTGGGAGGTGGAACCCCTGGATGATCGAGATCAGATACCGAGTTGCCGTACCAGCGTCGATCTCACCTACCTTGATCGCATACAGTGCCGATTTGGTAGCCAGTAGAGCGTCAGCCTGGTTATGGTAGGCTTTGCCCAGTTGGAATGCCGTTTCCGTAACGGTGTCAATCGGCAGGTTGAATTCTTTCGACAGTTCACTGATTTCTTCAGTTGCCTTGTGAACGTCAAGGTCGTTGATGACCCGACTCATCTGAGTAACACCGGACGTGGCGTCGATCGCGCCGGCTTTCAGGAATTTGAGCGCATCGAAGGCGAAGTAGACCGCCGATCCCGCCAGGATCCAGCCGCCGAACTTGGCGATCGTCCCCGTCACCTGCTGCCCCAGCTCCCGCACCGTGATAGAGCCCCGTTTGGCCTCTTCGATGAACTCGTTGGTCAGGGCGCCGTTGGTGCGCATGTTGCCGGCGCTCTGGGCCATTGCCTGAGCCATCGTGCGCTCGGCCTGGGTTGACTCGCCCTCGGCGATCGCGAGCTGACGCTGACGGGCAGCCAGCTCGTCCGTCGCCACCCCGCGGGCTTTGACCTCACTGGCGCCGCCGGCGCTCTCGGCCGCGGGAGCGACCCTCGACTCGACGCTCGACGTGGATACCCGGCCGGCGCGAACCTCCTGCTCGTAGGCAGCGAGGTTCTCGGTACTCCGGCGCATGTCCGCGAGTAGGCGGGCTGCTTCCTTCTCGAAAGCGCTGAAGTCGAACGGAGGAGTCACTCGATAATCATGTCCTTAGCGAGCGAGTTCTCTGTCATATCGGTTGACACTGTGTCGCCGCCGGCTTCGGCCTTCCGCTTCTCCTTGAGCCGGTCGAAGTGTGCAACCAGCTCCTTGTCGTCGAGCCATATCTTGCGTGGGGGCCGGTCCTCTTCCGGCATTTCCTCGAACCCGAGAAAGATCATCGACCTGCGGATTAGATCGAAGTGCTGGCCAGGCATTTCGCGAATATCCTCGACACCGGGCGGCAGCAACAGATGTGCTGTGCCCATGTCGCGTGCAATTCTTACGGTGTCTAGCCATGCTTCACTGAGGACTAACCTTTTAGGGAGTCGTTCGCCTCTTTCTCCAAGTCGGTGATAGTTGTCGCGATCGCCTCAAGTACCTCGGGGGGGGCGGCAGTGAACTCGTTGATGTGCGGGAACACACGTTCATTCGGGAAACCTTTGTCGGACGGTTTCGGCTTGAACGTGCAGATGTACCACTCCCACTTACTGTAGGCTTCGGTGCGAGAGGCGTTCCCCAGAGCGTCGATGCGCTGCTCGCGAACGATGTCGCACAGTTCGTCGATCGTTTTCTCTTTCACCGCCTCGCGCCGCGGCTCCTCGATGTCATCTCTGCGAGCGTTCACGAGATCCGTGTGGTCTTTGATGTGGGTCTGGAGATGCTCGAATTCCTCCGTCGGCCGCTCGTCCTCGGCCATCTCCTCCAGAGCCCGCAGCCGCTCCCTGTCGTCGTCGATCGTCTTGTAGTCCTCGTTCTCCTCGGCGACCTCCTGCAAGGCCCGGAGATGATCTTCGAGGAAGTTCTTGCCCGTGATCTCTTCGATCAACGAGTCGCGATCGTCACGAGCCTTGAGCGCCTCCAGTTCGCCGTCGAGGATCACCCGCATGTCCGAGTCCTCGTCGCGCAGGATTCGCAGCCGCCGCGCAGCCGCCGCTCCGGCCTTTTCACGCAGCGTGTCGCGCTCGAACTGGTTGGGGAGCCGGCACCACCCGTGGAAGTGATCCCGCTCCGTGCAGGCGCCGTCCTCGCGGTGCTCGCACTCCTCCGCTCCCGGCCCGACATGCAGGTAGGTGGAGAACCGATGCATCTTCACCGGCGTCGCATCTTCCGCGACAGTGGTCTCCGCCTCGGGAGCCTCTGGGGTTGCTGTGGTCTCGGTCATCGCTGTTTCCTTTCCGTTGGGGCCTGAGCCCGCTTTGCCTTTGCCTGGCCTTTCGGCCGCCGAGTCCGTAGTGCGCGGCCGAAGCCGCTATGTGGTGAGGTCTAGGGCGCTTCGCCCTTGAACTCGCTGAAGGTTCCGTTGACCGACTGATACGCGAGCGCGAAGTCGGTGGCCGAGTTGACCTGGGCCTGCTCCCCTGGCGGCTGGAACTTCGCGTCTTTGACGCGCACCGTCTTGAGGATTTCCGACGGTTTCTTCGGGTTCTGGATCTGCACGTCGAGCTTGACCGTGTGATCGTTGAACCAGCCGAAAATCTCCGATTTGGAGACGCCGGTGATCTTGTTCATCACGTTGAAGAATTCCGCGCGGCTCTTCGGGCGAATGGTGAATGTGCCCGAGCAGTCCGTGCCTTTCACGACGTAGGAGATGATGTCTTCGGTCCCCAGCTCGCGCTCGACTTCGCCTTCCACGCTCGCGTCGAGGGTGAAGGTCTGGCCGCCGCCGATCCGTTCGTCGTTGATTTTGATGACGATGTTCCGGCCGCGGACGGCGCCCGGCAGCGTCTGGGTCGAGGCGTGGACGGACTGCGGGAAGCTCTTGGCCGCGCTGGTGAAGTAGGCGCAGCGGATGTCGGCTTTGTTGGCGGGGGCTTCGACGAACGTGACGACGGCTTTCGAGCCGTTGCCGCCGCTGACGGTGTAGTCCACGCCCTCCGTCTGGAGCTGACCGGCGACGATCACGCCAAACACGTCGCGGAAGGTGGTCCCTTCGGAGCCGCCCTTGCGGTAGTGGACCGTCACGTCGGTCGTTTCGAAGGCTTTCGCGGCGCCTGTGCCTTCGAACTTCTCCTCGCGCGGCGCAAATTCGCCGAAGTAGTAGGACCCACCCGACAGTTCCGCTTTCTGGCCGGCGTCCTCGGTGACGCCGAAGTTGAGCGAGTATTTCGTCGGGTAGTAGCCGGGGATCAGGTAGCCGGCCTCGACGACGCCGGCGGAGCCCGTGGCCGGGTTCTTCCACGGCGAGGCGATGTTGACGAAGCCGCAGTCGAGCCAGTTGTACTCGGTCCCGTTGGGATCCGAGGATCCGGGGAACGAGCCTGAAGCCTGCGCACCGGATTTCCCGGTGAGGAAGGCCATCAGTTCGGTGCCGACGTTGAAGCTCTGGATGCTGAAGGTGAAGTCGGGCTCCTGCGCGATCTTGTCCACAACTTCGACGTTGCCGACCTCGCGGATGGTGTCGATCGGGACGTTGACGTTCCCGAGACCACCCTGCTGAATGCGGTCGAGGACGTTCTGACCTGCTACGTGAAGAATGTCGCCGGCGCGGATGCTCATTGACTAGTCCTTTCCTCGGACGGGCATTCCATCTGGAAAGAGTCCATCAACGATGTCCTGTGCCACGCCATTTTTCGCCTTATCCTCCAGCTCCAGAAGCTCGATCACATCTGTCGCTAGTGCATTCATCTTGCGCCTCACAAGGGCTTTGAACTCGGCCGCCACCTCCTTGGTGACGAGGGGTTCGATTGTCTCCTCGAACACCTCCAACGTTTGGGCCATGTACCTACCCTTGCGCTTTTCGACGAAAGCCTTCCGACTTCCATCTGCCGTACTACGCGCCAAGCCGGTCTCCGCCATGCCCCTCGTAATATACGAGCGGCCGGACAGTGTGATCCCGCGTTCGGCTTGCTAGAGCGAAATCAGAGTGGCGCGAATCGCACGGATCTCACCAAGTGCCGCGTTTTGCGTGTCAGCGAACAGTCGCTCGCGGAAACCCTCGGCGACCGCGGCTCCATCGCGAAGGAAGTGACGGGCCGGGATCGGTCGCTGGATGTGCATCGGGCCGCCGGCGCCGGCGATGAAGACGGGGTGCTGACGAAACTGCTGCTGGTTGGGAAGGGAGTTTCCCGGCTGGAAGAGGCCGAAGACGACACGGCCGACGTTGTGTGTGCTTCCGAACTCCTGCGTGCGCCAGAAGGGCCGACCGTCGAGCCCCACGACCGTATCCAGCTCCTCGATCGAGCCGATCCCAACGGCGCCCAGCCCCAGCGCGTCGCTTTTTATCGCATCCTCAAGCCGTTTGCGGCCTCCTCCGGGCGCGAAGCCCTGGAACATGCCGCCGAAGACCTCGTGGTCGGGGCGCACCCGCGTTTTCGCGATGTGCTCTCGGACTGCCTGCTCAGAGAGCTTGGCCACCTGCACCGTCGTCTCGATCACCTGGCGCTCCACAAGGGCAGCCAGGGCCTCCGCCGCGACACCCTGGGCCTGATCGCCGGGAAGCTCCTTGCCGAGCGCAGCAGCCTCGCCCAGAAGCTCCAGGCCGGCGATGAGGCCAATCGGCGTGGGCAAGGTGGTGAAGAACCCGCCCTCGTGCTCGTTCTCGCCGCCGAGTTCCGCCATAGGGGGATAGTATCCTCCCCGCGGGCGACCAAGCCAGGGGGCGGGGACCGACTAGTACCTCGCCGGGCCAGCCGTAAGCGCCGGGTCGCCCGCTTTACGTTACGGCGGTCTCGGCCTCGTAGGTGTCTTCGATGCGGAGCTGCACCGTCCAGATGTTCTCCTGCCAGGGCTGCGGATTGTTCACCGGCTGCTTGTTGACGGGCACCGAGACCACCACGAGTGCGTCAATCACAGGCTTCAGGGGGTCGGTGATGTCGAGCAGCGGGATGATTTGGTCGCTGTCGAGCACGAACTTGACCGCGTTGGCGACGTTCTTGCCCCAGTGGTCGTTTTTGCCGAAGACGAAGAACTCGATCGTGTACAGGCGCCGTTTCAGGTTCGAGCCCATCTCCGCTGACCTCGCACCGTCGTCGAAGTTGAACCCCACGGCGACGTAGGTCTTGTCGAGCGGCTCTTCTTTGAAGCGGTCGTGCGGGAAGGAGTCGAGGATCGTCAGCACGTCGTCGCTGTAGCCTTTTTCGGCGAGCAGCCGGCGCAGGTACACATCTACCGACTGAGTGACGTAATCCTCTCGCGTGATGGACATCTACATCCGCTCCACAAATATCTGCATCCGTTGCACTTCTCCCGGCCCGAGTTGATCCGGCATCACAGACTCGATCTTATAACGGTGGTCATACACTTCACACTCGGTTGCGTCTTCTATCGAGTTGGTGTCGAACTCCTCTTTGCTCATCACCAGCAAGAGCATACTGCGGGAGACGATACCTATCGCCTCGTCCTCCGTCGGAGCGCTGAGCCTGGCGTGCACCGGTCGATTGGCCACAGAGCACGTGACGGCCGCGGAGGCGAACCCTGAGGCCAGTGGGGGGACCGACGGGTCGATCGGCACACCGCTGGCGTCCACCGGCACGCCAGGAGGCCACACGGTGGTCGTGGGGGTGAAGAATGGCACCACCTGACCGAACTTCGCCCGGAGCCGCTCCTGCGCGCCTACGTACCCATCGAGATCGGGAGACGGTTCTGCCATCTCACGGGTAGATCACGCCGTCGTTGATGCCACCGAAGCCCGGCCCTTCCACCCAGGGCTCGATCAGCATCGAGGTCCAGCGATCGCGGACCGCGAGCATCGAGACCCAGCTCACGTCTGCTTCCCAGCCGCTTTCGACCAGATTTTCGATCGCCCGATCGCGGTCGGCCCTGAGCTGCCGGAGCCGCTCGACGATCGCCTGCGGGCTGACCTCCCAGATCCATTCGGTCGCCTCGTCTTTGATCGTCTCCGCGGTTTTGCCGCTGAGCGTCCCGTCGGTCAGCCGGTTGTAGAAGTAGGTGAGGGCGGCCTGGGAGACGATGCAGGCAACCTGGGCTTCCGTCAGTGCCGGCTCGGTACGCCAGGCGACGGGCGCCTGGTAGATGGGATCCCGTTCGGCTACCTCCAGCACCGACCCGAACAGCGAGTCGGAGTAGAAGATGATCTCTCCGATCGCGTCGGCGCCGATCGCGTTGAGCTGCTCGTCCGACAGCGTGCTCGAAATCGCAGCGGAGGACATCGCCGTCGGCCCGTCGAGGGCACGACGAAGCCGGGGAATCAACACCCGTGTGTCGCGAAGATCGGTGACGGGTTCCATTACCCCACCGATCCTACGGTTCTATCCGGCGGCTTTGGGAGGCGGCAGCGGCTTGGGGGAGGACCTGGGCTGCTCTTCGACCAGCTCCTCGACGGGCTCGCCGACGGGCTCACCTGGAGCCTCGGCCTCGGCGACCTCCTCGTGGAGAGCCGGCTGCCCCTCCGGGGCTGGACCTTCCGGCGGCTCAGCGGCGCCGACTTCGGCTCCCGCGGACTCATCGGTGATCTCCACCGAATTGGGATCCTCGGGCTCCGGCTCCGGGGCGGGCTCGGGCTCTGGCGGCTGCTCGGCCGGATCGACCTGTGTGTCGCCGATCGGCCGCGAGTGTGCCACGTCCTCCGCCTTGACCTCCAAGGTGAAGGTGCCGTTGGTGAAGGGGTTGTCCTCCTCGTTGCGGGGCGCGTTGGCAGTGAGGACCTGCTCCCGCTCGGTAAGCCAGACCGACTCGCCGGGGTAGACCGCGACACCCTTGGCTTCGTTCTGGTGATCGAGCTGGACTGCACCGGCGACACCGCCCGACGTGTTCTTGAACTTGGATTTCGGTTCCATGAGCCTTGCCTTTCGTGTTTCGCCTTGCTGTACTCAGTCGAGTAGAACCCGATCCGCGGGGGGTCTAGGTGAAGACGATGCGCCCGATACGGCCCTTTTTGGCACCGTAGAGGAGCATCCCGGCGTCGCGCGCCGTTTCCCAGCGAGTGTAGAAGCCCGGTTTCGGGAGCTGCTGCACCTTCGGCTCGTTGCCGTAGTAGGTGAGCCGGCCGGCGTTCTGGCCGACGATCCACAGCTCGTCGTTGGGAAGCACGAAGTCGCCCTCGAAGTTCTCGAAGTTCTCGACCTGGACCACGGGGTAGCCCTTGTAGACGCCGATCTGGCCGGTGTCGAAGATCCGGGTCTTGACTTCGTTCGAGAATTCGAGCCCGACGTTGGCCAGGAGCCGGACGGCGACCTGGGTGCCGAGGATCGTGACCTGGCCCTTGGACTTCTGGGCGACTGGTCCGATCACCGCGTCGAGCTGGGCGCCGGTCAAGCTGGCGAAGGCGAATTCCCCGAAGGTGGAACCGGAGAGGATCGCTTTCTGGACCAGTTCGACGAGGCGGAAGGTCGGGAGCTGGCGCAGCTTCTCTTGGAGCTGCGCGACCAGCTTGTCGAAGGTCCCCCAGAAGTTGGTGACGATCTCGTCCTGGTGAAGGTCGAGAGCCGTGGCCATCTCCTCGCGCGGCATGAACTGCCGCTCGGCGCGGATGATCGAGCTGAGGATCTGGCCGCCTTTGCCCTGCCAGTAGGCCCGGCCTCCGCGGAGGTCCTCTTCGATGTAGTCCACCTCGTTGAGCGCCACCGTCTTGACCTCGATGATCTGAGGCACGATGTCCTGGGCCATGATGTCGGCCCAGATGAGCCCGGTGATGTCCCAGGCGAACTCTTCGAAGTCGGCCGGGTGGCGCCGCATGTGCTCACCCAGAAGTTTGTTCGACCGGTCTTTGAGTGCAGCCTGTTTGGCCGGGTCCTGCTCGCCCGTGATCTGGGCCAGTATGTTGAAGATTCCTCGATCCATGTTGGCTGTTTCTCCCGGTTAGTTCTGAGTGCGACCGAGGAACCTGACGGTCAGGATTCCCTCGTGGGTTGTGGAGTTGACCTCTTGCCAGCGCTCGACCTCGAACAGTCCTTTGGCCACGGTCGCGTTGGCGTTCTTGCACCATGCGCCTTTGCCGGCGGCCTTGCCCGTGGGACGGGTGCCGTTCGGGTTCCATCCGATCAGTTCGCCGGGCGTGTAGGTGTCCGGCACGACCAGGGTCAGGATGAAGACGCCGCTGTAGTGCGCCATGATCCATTCGCCCGAGAGGATCGGCTGGTTTCGGACTTCGTTCGGTCCGAGAGAGTTTGGTCCCATGTTGGGATCGGGGATGTCGATCACCCGCGTCGCCAGGGCGATCTGGTCGATCCCGTCGGCGGCTTCGGCCTTCCGCATCGTCATCACGGCCGTCGGGCTGGAGCCCGAGGCGATCGGCATGACGGGTTCGCCAGGGAGGATTTCCCCGGAAGCCGTGCGGTTGGTCCAGCGCTCGCCGGGGTAAGCGACGTGCGCGTTGGGAAGGTTTTTGACGGAGGTCAGCTCAAAGGAGCCGGCGCGATCCTTGAAGAAAGACATGTCCTTGGTTCTCCTTGTTCTCCGTCGTTACCTAGTCGGTCTTGGTCTCGGTCTTGGGTGCGCCACCGAGAAGTCCTCGTGCGACCGACCTGCGATCGTGGACCGTCGGATCGCCGTCGCCGGCGCCGCCGTCCCCGCCACCCAGGTCCCCGGCTGCGGACGAAGCGATCTCCTCGTGGGAGAACTCGTCACCGCCCTCGTCGCCGCCGGCCTTCGAAATCGCGTCGTCCTTTTTGTCGTCCTTTTTGTCGGACTTGGCGTCGCGCTTGACACCGGCCAGCTCCTCGACCTCCTTGACGCGGTTCTCCCACGCCTCCTCCTCCATCTTGCCGGCGTCGGATTTGAGGTTGGTTTTGGTGGTGTCGCCGAGCTTGGCCAGGAAGCCGTCGCCGAACTTCTCAAGGCGCTCGTCGCGGAGTTTGCTCTCGGCCTTCTCCTCCTCGGCCGTCTTCAGTTTCTTCTCGGCCTCATCTTTGCCCTCTTCGGCCGTCTTCTTGGCGGCCTCCTCGGCCTCCAGTTTCTTGTTGGCCTCGGCGAGATCCTCAGTCGCTTTGTCGGCACGCTCCTTCTCCGCGGCGAACTCCTCTTTGGAGGGGCGGCCCTGGAGGCTTGCGTACTCCTCGCGGCTGATCTCGATCTCGCTCATTGAAGTCTTTCTCCTTGGTGTGGGTCTCTTCTTACCGGTTCGGCCCGTTTCCTTGTGGGCCTTGTCGTGGAACTCTGCTATCTCGTCTTGGAAAACCTCCAGGTGCGCTTTTGGATCCGCCCCTTCTTTTCCCCGAGTTCCGAATAGCAGTCCGGTTCCGGTGAAGACGACATTGCCTAATATACGAGCGCCGAAACCGGCCGCCTCGCTGAGATGGGCACACCAGTTCGCTTTCTCCGCTCCACCGGGCAGCTTCTGGAAGGTCTGACCGCACTCAGCGCAGGAGTAATGCGGGCTGACGCACTCCATCGACTGCATCAACGTCCCCTGCTGATAGTTCTCGTCGATCTCTTCGGCGACCTCTGGGAAACGGTGTCCCCAGACAGCAAGGGTGTTGTCGAGGCGGGCTCTTGGAACGCCGTCCTTGTCGGGGACCAACAGGCGGGTATCGGCAATGACGCCAACGGCCGATCGCGTGTCGTGCATCACCGTCACCGGCATGAACATCGGGGTGACTGACTTGATCGCGATCTCGCCGGCGGTCCACACCTGCCCGTTTTTGTTGGGGGTGTCGGCCTCGACGTACTGACCCTGGAGCCACTTGATGTTCGGGTTGGGAGCCTGGGACCGCAGCTCCTGGGCGAAGGCGAACTCCTCGATCTCCGCGTCGGAGGGGGTGAACGGCGAGACCGGCGAGACGATGTACAGGTGATCGCCGCGCTCGAAAACCGTCGTTTTGGTCGGCTTACTCACTCGTCCGCCTTTCGAGCAGCCTCCAGCGCTTCGGCCGCCTTGATCTCACGTTCGACCGTCTGCTTCAGCTTGGCGAAGTTGGGAGCCCAGATCGTGAACGGGTCGCCGGGGTTGGTCATCGGCTCCTCACCGATCTGTTCGCCGTGCTCGTTGTAGCGAGCACCCCAGAGGACGCAACCGGTGATCTTGACCGGTTTCAGCGTCTGCCCCGGCTTGCGGGGTTTGGGTTTCGCCGGCCTTTTGGCTTTACCTTTTGGCTTTGCCTTACCACTCATGCCGTGATCCCGAAGTTTTTAACGGCTTCCCGTAGAAAGTCTACGGCGGCCTTCAGCGGCGCGAGTTCGGCGGCGGGCGAGGCTATCGCAGTCGCCTTGGCGATCGGTGTGTTGCCATTGACGGCGACGCCGAGTTCTGAAATTCGGAAGATAGAGGGTTTACCTATTGCCGCAATGTGGAATGTATTGCCGGCCGTGAAGTCAAGTCCACTGTCACCCGACACCGTGCCCGAGTGGAAGGCATTGGTGGCAGCGGCGGCGAACGTCTCTACCGTTCCAACCGAGTTCCGAATCAGTTGTGCGCGTACGCTTACGCCTTTGTCAGAGCCAAAGCTTATGATTGGGTCCAGGGTGGTTTCCGAATAGACTTCGAGCAGTGGGGTGGCCAGCTTCGGAGTTTCGGTGCCGATCACCACATGCCCTGCCCCGGCCGCAACTGCAACCGCCGCTTTTTCGTGGCTCCCCTTGACGAGGATTGACCGCAGGGACGAGGAGTCGTCGCGGTAAGTCGAGGTTACAACCGAACCGGCGATCGCGCCGATACCGACATCCCAGGCTGCTGTGCTGGGGTGACCGATAACCAATCCAGCGGCTGAGTTGGCCGTCCCGACCGGATGGAGGTGGATGCCTTTGGTGCCGGGGAGTGTTCCAGCGTAGGTCTCCGGCGTTTCCGTCTCATTATCCGAGACGACCTCCATGCCCGTAGTTCGACCTTCCGCAGTCTCGCGACGACCCATCGCGAACAAGCCCATTCCGGTTCGGGTGCCTTTCCGTGAAACTCCGACCGCCGATAGAGCGATGCCATCGGCGAGTGAATGTGCACCTTCGTGTGAGGATTCAGTGACTGCCCCGAAGGAGCCACCGATCGCCTGCCCCTCAGAGCCTTCGACTGCAAGGGTGGTAACAGTAAGAGCTGCCAACCCTGCTTCCCCCGCCCCGGCGAAGTCAGATTCGAGAACGTTCAGAGTGCGAGAGATCATCATCGCCGGGCCGTAGTCGGTATCCGGTGAGGCTTTGGTGCCGAGTTTGATCTCAGCCTTCTGGGGCGCTGGTTTGTCGGCGTTGTAGACGGAGCGCCGGTCCCCGTCCGACCAGTCGGTGCCGAGGTTGATGATTTTGACTTCAGACGCCTCCTGCGCACCACCGGTGGCCTCTACCGCCGCCAACCGTTCATCGTGGTCGATGAAGATCCGCCGAGCCTGAAGCTCGTCTACACCTCTGACATTTCGGGAGAAGCTGACTACATCCATGCTCTTCCTAATCTACGATCCACCGGCCGGTTCGGGCTCGGGTTTTGGCTCTGGCTCTGGTTTGATGATCTCCACCTTGTCCTCTTTGAGGTGTAGGTGGACCTCGATCGGCACCGCGGCATGCTCCTCGGGCTCCGGTTTCGGTTTCGGATCCGGGTCAGGATCGGGCTCGGGCTCGGGTTTCTCGGGATCGACGGCCACCGCCGCGGTCTCGAACCCCCACCGCAGGGCGACCTCTTCGGCACGCTCCGGCGTCCAGGTGGGCTCGCGGAAGCAGAGGACCTTCGCGACCAGCGCGTTGCTCGGGGTCCGGCCGACAAGCACGGAAAGGCCATCGCCCAGGCGCACCGCTTTGGTCTCGGCGATCTCTGAGTAGCCGGGGTTGACTGGCACATAGATGGTCGTCGCGATCCGCTCGGGCGCCTCCAGCTCCAGGGCCGCCGTCTCGTTGCCCGTGACTCGGCCGATTTTCCGATCGGGGTGATCCTCCAGCACTGCGTAGAGGGTCTCGCCCATCCGCACCACGTCATCGACCTCGGGATCGTCGTCGAACCAGGCTTTGAGCGTTTCCGCCCCCCGTTTGCCGACCACCGTGCGTTCGTGCGCCGGGTCTTTGCCGCCGGGCGGCCGACCGCCCTCTTCCGAGGCGGCGCCGGGGCGCTGGCCGGGCTGATCGGGAGAGGTGTGCGGCACGGTGCCGGGCACGAGCACTTCGTCGTGGCCGGCGGCAAGCTCGCGCTCACGCTCTTGCAGCTCGGCCTCGTAGTCGAAGCCCGCCGCCTCGACCGCCGATTTGCGGGAGATGTCGCCGCGGTCGCGCAATTTGAGCACGAAGTCGGCGAAGTACTGCGAGCCCTGGAGAATGATTTTCTGGAACCACAGCGACGGCGGCGATTTGAGCAGGTCCGAGTTCCGGCGACACGTCTCTTTGTAGATATTGCGGATGACGTGTTTCGCGAGGGTGTTGCGGTCCCATTCGATCACCCGGCTGAAGATTTCCATCTCCGCCTGCATCCCCTCGGTGGTGCTGTTCTCGGTCGAGTGCTCGGCGACGCGCATCATCGCCATGACCATCTTGCGGCCGATCAGCCGGCGCTTGCTGGCGTTCAGCAGCTCGTCGAGCTTGGGGGTGATGATTTCGAAGCTGAGCCGGTGGTCGCCGACGATCAGGCCGACTTTCGAGGCCCGCCTGACGACTTCGCGCAGGTTGGCCACCTCGTTGGGTTTCGCCGGCCGCTGGTCGGAGCCCTTTTTCGCCACCACGATGAAGTTCGAGCCGCCCTGGAGCAGGGCGAAGTCCATCAGGTTCAGCAGCCGCTTGGCCTCCAGTAGCGGGAAGTTGCGGGTGAGGAGAGGCCGCGGATCTCGCCACGCGCCCTTCGGCATCGTCGTCCGCTGCACCACTTTCGGGTTGAGGATGTAGACGACGCCCGACTGCATATAGGCGGCCGGTTCTTCGACCTGGAACGGATCCACGTAGACCTGACCGACGAAGAGGTTCGCCGTCACCCTGTCCTGGCGACCCATTTCGGCTTTGCGCGCCGGCGTGGTCGTCGGGTCGAAGTACTCGCTCAGCCACTGCCGCAGCCGAGCGCTGGAGGGCACGTAGCCGAGCTGGCCGGTGCCGAAGGTGTCGTTGCCGAGCACGCGGATGTTCTCGGACTCCAGCACGCCCAGCATAGGCACGGCCAGCGAGTCGGTTTTCGGCCGTTTCGCTTCGGCGAGGTTGTATTCGAGCTGTTCGCGGCTGAAGAGCATCCCGGTCGTGACCTGAGCTGCGATCAGCCACTCGCGGTACATGTCGGCGAGGAAGCCCTCGATGTTGGACTCGCAGTTGATCTCGCCGAAAAGTGCCTGCGTACGCTCATCTTCGTGCCTGGCCTCGACGCCGTTGGAGAAGGCGAGCCCGATCATCTCTCCGAGCACAGCACCCACGTCGTCATCTCGCTCGGCCATGTAGCGCGCGAGCCGGATTTCCTCGTGAACATTGTTCGGGGACCGGAACTCCGCCCTGGCCATCATCGAGGCACCCGAATCGGTGTACATCTGGAGCGGCACGTCGGCCCGCAGATTGAAGGCCGAGGTCTCGTCCACATAGGTGCGGGCCGCGTCCTCGATCATCGAGTCGGGCAGCCCGGTCCGGTTGTCGAGGATGATCCCGTCGGGACCGGCCTCTCCATCGAGGAACCCCTGCTCCACCCCCGGCGGCAGGATCAGCTCTTCGGGGGTGATGTCCACCCTCCTAATTTACGAGGGCGCCCGCTTAGCGCTGTATGTTCGGCCCCTTAATGACCGCAACCACCGGGATTAGCCAGTGGCTGCGGCGGCACGACCCCGCGAGCACATGCCAGCCGGTAGTAGAATCTACTACCGCGAGCCGGGAACACGCCACGCCCTCCCTGCCGAGACCGCTTCGGCGGGTACGCGGGGACTGTCCAGGGCAAGATAGACGCTCAGCAACCCACCCGATCGGGGTTGAGCCTCTCTTCTGCGGGGGTCGGGCCGGCTCGCTTTACGGTGCCGGACCGACCGGGCAGCCGGCTTCGCGCCATGCCTGCATGTGGGCCTCGTACTCGGGGCGGCCGGCCAGCGGCTTCGACGGCTTCACACCGCCGTCGATCGCTCGTAGCCTGGCGACCCGCGCCGGATGGCCCTGCGGCTTGCGCTTGCGCTTCTTACCCACTCGTGAAGGCGCCGTTCTGGAGGTGCCCGTGGTAGTCGCCGGCGACGATCGACGGGGAGACCGTGAGATTGGGCACCGTCCCTGTGCGCTCCCAGTGGCCGCCACCGGTGGCTTTGTCGTCGATGCACCAGACCGCGCCGTTCGGGCAGACCGCAGAGACGGCGAGCCCGTCCTCTTTTCGCAGCTCCGGCCGCCAGTAGGTGTCGAACATCGCGCCCGGCGTCGGCTGGCGTTCGTAGGCAGGGCTGGTCCAAGCCCGGCGCCCGTCGGCGCTTTCGTAGATCGGCTCCTGGTTGACCTGCCAGTGATCCTCCTCGGTGAACTCGTAGCCGCAGGCGCAATGAGTCGGCCAGCGCTCATCGCCGGCGTAATCGGCCACGTCGATCGAGGCCACGTAGCGGCCACCATCGTCTCCACTGGCCCAGCGAACATCGAAGTTCTCGCCGATCTCACAGTCCGCGTTGTGATAGCCGCGAACGGGGTCGGCTGAACATGGCTCCTCGCCGCGGTGATAGCGCCGCAGCGTCCGCAGAGCCTTCCCGTTGGGCTCGACCCAGAAGCACTCCACGCCCTCGTAGGGCATTAGTACACCAACCCCGCTGCGACCTTGCGATCCATCCCTCCTAATTTACGAGCCGGTCAACATTGTGTACGCGCGACTGGCCGCAGCATCGTCGCGCTCCAGGCGCCGGGTCTGGTTCCCGACCTGACGCAGGAGCTTGATGCATCGCCGCCGACTGAAGAACAGATCGCGGTTCACTTCCCGCTTGGCTTCATCAATCTCCTGTGTGCTTTTCGGCTTGCCGCGTAGGTATACCTCGTAGCCCTCGACATCGCGCCATTCCTCGTCGATCAGCTCGTAAGCGTCCTCCAGAGTGAGCCGCGCCTCTTCGAGCACACCACGGGCTCGGGCCGTTTCGAGCAGGTAGTCTTCGAGGGCACTGATCTTCTCCGCCACTGGTGGGTCCTCGGGGAACTCCGGCATCCGCAGGCGTGACACCACGTGGAGCTGTTCTTGAACCTCCTCGTAGGTCATCCGATCAAGTCCAGTACATCCTCGGCCTCCTCACCCTCCAACTCCTCCTCGATCTTGCCGGCGCGCTCGGCCATCGCGCCCGCGCGGAAGGAGTCAAGGATGTGGAAGGCGTTTGGCTTCTTGCCCCGGCGCTCACCGACAGCTTTCACCCGCTGGTGGGTCTCACCCTGCATGTCGCCGACTACATCGGGATCGAATGGCAACAAGAGCTTACCGGTGTCGATCCACTCAGCCACATACCGGGTACTGGCCTCGATCATCGGCATCGTCGTGACGAGGCGCTTCTCTCCGCTCAGTGGGTCAACCTCTTCCTTCACCGCCGAGCCGTACTGGTCGCGCATCTGCCCCTTGTTGTCCTCGGTAACGAAGTCTTTCTCCACACCAACCGGGACGGCAGCGTTGAAGAAGTATCCCCGACTGACCTCTAGCAGATGCTGGGGCGCGGCCTCGTCATCTTCCATCTCCTGGTACATCGGGAAGCCGAGTCCAGTCACGTCCATACCGAAGCTCATTAGCTTGTTGCCGAGGTGAAAGGCGAGTGCATAGGTGGCCGCCCTGATCTGCTTCGGCCGCAGCCGCCATAGTTCGTAACACCGGATCAGTTTGAGCCTGTCCTTGCCGCTGATCTTCTCAGCGGAGAAGAGACTGATGACGGTCGGCGCAGTGGTGAGACCTACATCCATGCCAGCGTGAACCGGTCCGAATCCACTGGGCAATTCGAGGATGTCACCCATCGGCATGTCAAGCTCCTCGATGTCCTCGGCGTGAATCTTCTGTCGGATGTAGTGGTTCTGGTTGTAGTCACTTTCGCGATCCTGATCGACCGAGGCCATCAACCGCGACATGACGAAGAACGGGCTCGCCGGCGCCCCTGCCTCACCGAGGATGTTGCGGCGATAGTCAGGGGCGTTGGTTCCCCCGTAGGCCGCGATCGCAGCGTCCTTCTCGGCTTTGCTCCAGTTCTTGGCCTGGAGTTTGGTGACCGAGATCAGCTTGAACGAGCCCTCGTTGATTCTCTTGTAGAAGCCCGACTCGCGCGCGCCCGAGTGCACTCCGTAGAACCAGTAGGTGAAGTCCGGGTTGCCGTCTACGTCCTGATGGTCCTTTTCGACGGTCTCATGCACCTCGGTCCAGCCGCGCTCAGGATAGTCCTGGGCCTCCTCCATCCGCAGATGTGGTTGATGCTGGCCCTTGACGCCGGTGCCGGTGAGACGTGGGATGCGGCCGACGATCTTGGTCCCGTCGAGGAAGTCCACACCGAACGGTTTGTGTGTGAACCCCGTCTTGCCCCCCCGCACGTCGAGGAATTCGCGGGTCAGCCTGGTGTCACGGATGCGGTCCTCGATCGCGTCTGTGACCGGGTGGAGGTGGATCAGCTCCGGTGCGGTGACGAGCATGTTCTCCGCGATGCATTTGAACGGGTGAGAGAAGGCGGCGCCCTTGATGCTCTCGGTCTTCCCCACCGACCGGGCGCAGGCATACCCGGCGTAGGTATCGGTCGTCCGCCACAGGGGATACTGGTAATCCCACACCCGGTAGAGACCGCCATAGTCATGGTTGGTCGGATGATCCCAGAGCAACTCGGCTGCGAAGATAGGGTCGATCAGTAGCGAGTAGAGCAGCAAGTCTTCTTCGTCGAGATCGAAGTCACCCTCCGTGACGAAGCCGGTGAACCCCTCGATCTCACCAAGAGGCGCCTCGTCCTCCCAGAAGTCGAAGGTTTCACTCATACCGGCGGCGGGGTCTGCTTGTAGCCGCGGTAGGGAATGCTTTTGTCGCCGTTGGTCGCCAGGTCACCCTCGGTGATCGTGTGGGCGACGCCTTCCTCACACCGGATCACACCGCCGAAGCGCTCGACGTACTCTTTCCACTTCCACCACACGTCGGCCCGAAGGAACCCCCACGCCCGCCGCTCTGGCCCCATCACGACCAGAGTCCAGGCGCCTCTCTCGTCGGTCTCGGTGATGTGCATGTGAGTTGCTCGGCGGAAGCGCAGCTCACCGCGGCCGAGCCACTCGATCGTCGGAACCACCTTGCCGCCGTAGTTCTCCCACTCGGTGTTGAAGTAGCCGCCCGTGAGGATCAGAGTGATGAAGTCGCGCGGGTGGTCGTGCGGGTCGGCATCGGTGACGTTCGGCGGAAAGCAGTGGATCATCGCCTTGAACCAGGGCCGTTCGCGCGGGCCGATCTTCAGGAATTCCCATCGCATCATCAGCGGGCACTCCTCCTGGCCGATGTACTCGGTGACGCATACCCACCGGAGCAGTCGCACTAGTCCCGAGCGAATATATTTCCTCACAACTTTCCTCCAAATAGTTTCGACTGAGATTTCGCGAACTGTTTGTCGAACTCCTCGATCTCCTTCAACTCGCCCTCAGCCCATGCGCATATCTTCTCCGGCGAGATGTCATGGTACTTCTTGTCCTCGTCGTCGCCGTTCTTCAACAAACGCAGGCGCCAGCGGAGTTCATTGCTGAAGGATTCGTATTTAAATACACGTTTGTGGATATGCACGCCCATCCTGTGCGCTGCGCGCTTTAGGTTGGAAATGTACGCTGACACTGATTCTTGATTCCCGGCATCGCGAGATTTCTTGTCGATGCCGAGAGCTTTCTCCGTGTCGCGAATATCCTTCGTCGCCTCGGAAATAACCTTCGTGATCGCAGCTCGATCCGTGGGTTTCAGTTCTTTGCGTTCGTACTCGCCCGTAGGGACGCCGCCGGCATCGCGCAGGGGGATCATCCCGCTCATGTCTTGCTGGGCTCTGTGCAGCGCGAGAGCCTGGCTGAGGATGGAACCTAGGAGGACAAGCTCGCTCTGTCGGGTGAGGCGATAATCGCGTTTGTACGCCTTCGCCATCTCTTCGTAGAGATCGACCTCCTCCTGCGAGCGCAGAATGAGTTTGCCGCCGGCGGGGGCTTCAACCTCGAAAGTGTCCGGTACGCTCACGCTCTGCCCATTCCTCCAGTCGGGGGTCGTCGCCATCGTACTTCTGCCGGAGGTAGTCAAAAGCGCGAGCGCCCAGTTTTTCGAACGCGAACTCGTAATTTGACTA
>Ga0193713_1000066_pt1 | contig 28930 bp, 24 predicted proteins | sample H3a2metaG_FD_143054 | JGI IMG/M metagenome (GOLD analysis project Ga0193713, IMG submission 143054) | Soil microbial communities from a riparian zone of the East river system, Colorado, United States - H3a2 | ecosystem: Environmental > Terrestrial > Soil > Riparian zone | place: USA: East River... | reverse complement strand
GCAAGACATTCTTGGTTGACTCAGTCACGCCGGTTTCCTCGCCGCCCATTACGCCGCCGATTCCAACCGCGCGCTCTTGATCGGCGACAACACAATTGTCCGGCTTGAGCGAATAAGTCTTTCCATCGAGCGCGAGAAATTTCTCGCCGTCACGCGCGAGGCGCACATTGATGCCGCCCTTCAATTTGTCCGCGTCGAACGCGTGCGTCGGTTGTCCAAGCTCGAGCATCACGAAGTTCGAGATATCGACGATATTGTTGATCGAGCGAACCCCAACGCTCTCGATCTTCGCGCGCAACCATTCAGGACTCGGTCCGACCATTACGTTGTCGATCTTGCGCGCGGAGAAAAACGGACATTCGCGCGTTGAGGTGATGTTCACGCTGGTCTTCTTCACGGGAATTTTCGATTCGCGCGCCGTTGACTTAAGTTTTTTTCCGGTGAGAGCCGCAATTTCGCGCGCCAATCCGAAGTGACTCAGCAAGTCGCCACGGTTCGGTGTGATTTCGACATCGAGAATGGTGTCGCTCGGGAAAAGATCCGAAATCGACGCGCCGACTTTCGTTTCGGGCGATAAAATCAAAAGACCGGTCGCGTCCGAACCGAGGCCGAGCTCGATTGCGCTGCACAGCATTCCTTCCGATTCGACTCCGCGCAGTTTGCTTTTGCGAATTTCAGTTCCGTTCGGCAACTTTGCGCCCGGCAAGGCGAGCGGAACTTTGTCGCCGACTTTGTAATTTGTCGCCCCGCAAACGATTTGGCGTTTCGTGCCGCTGCCGTCGTCGACTTCGCAAACTGTGAGCCGATCAGCATTCGGATGGCGCGACGACGCGGTGATTTGCGAAACGATCACCTGCTCGACGTTCGCGCCGCGTGTCTCGATATTTTTGGTTTCAATGCCGGCGCGAGTCAGCACTTCGGCGATCTCTTCAGGATTCTTTGGAAGATCGACAAATTCGCGCAACCAATTGACGGAAAATTTCATGCGAATTGGCGGAGAAACCGCAAATCATTTTGCGCGAACAGGCGGATGTCGGGAATGTCGAACAGAATCATCGCCAGGCGATCCATGCCCAGACCGAAGGCGTAGCCACTCCACTTTTCGGGATCGTAGGCTTTGTCACCACGCGCTTTGTTGACCGCTTCGAAAACGGCTGGATGGACCACGCCCGAGCCGGCGACTTCGATCCAGCGCTCGCCACCCTTAAGCGCTTTCGATTTCACATAAACCTCGAGACTCGGCTCGGTGAACGGGAAGAAGTGCGGGCGAAATTGCACTTCGGTTCCCGAACCGAAAAGTTCGCGCATGAAAAACTCGAGCGCGCCTTTCAAATCGGCGACGCTTACGTTTTCATCGACATAAAGTCCTTCGATCTGGTGAAACTGCGGGCTGTGCGTGGCGTCGAGTTCATCGCGACGATAGGCAGCACCGGGAGCGATCACACGAATTGGCGGGGGCGCGGCTTGCATCGTTCGAATTTGCACGGTCGAAGTGTGGGTTCGCAGCAAACGTCCGTCCGGCAGATAAAATGTGTCCTGCTCGTTTCGCGCCGGATGTTCGGGCGGCGTGTTGAGCGCGTCGAAACAATGCCATTCGTCTTCAATGTCCGGGCCGTCCGCGAGCGCGAACCCCATTCGCCGAAAAATTTCGATAGAACGTTCCCACATCTGCGCGAGCGGGTGCAGCGCGCCGATTTGGTGCGGCGTTCCCGGCAGCGAGATGTCGATCTTGGCGAGGGCGCCCGATTCTTTTTCTGAGCGGAATTGTGCGTTGCGCGTTTCGATCGCGGCGGTGACGGTGTTGCGAACCTCGTTGAGTAGTTTGCCAATGACTGGCTTCTCTGCTTTGGCGAGCGCTTTCATCTGCTCACCCCACGCGGAAACGCTGCCACTCTTGCCGAGATACTTTACGCGTGCGGCCTCAAGCGCCTGTTCGTCAGCCGCAGTTTCGATTTCGCGCAGGGCATCATCGCGAAGCTGTTCGAGTGGATGCATGATAGAAGTTAAAATGTTCCAAAGTTACATAGTTACAAAAGGAGATGCGCCTTCCGTTTCTAACTTTGTAACTCTTGTAACTTTTTAACTCGCGTGCCTACGCCGCCTTCTTGTTTTTCTTTTCCAGCGCGTCCTTCGCCTGATCGACAATCGACTTGAACGCGGTCTCATCCGCCACCGCCAGATCGGCAAGAATTTTGCGGTCCAGGCCGATGCCTGCGGCCTTCAATCCCTCCGCAAGACGACTGTAGGTCATTCCATTTGCGCGCGCAGCGGCGTTCAGGCGTTGAATCCAGAGATAGCGAAACGTGCGTTTACGCGTTTTGCGGTCGCGATAGGCCCAATACTGGCCCTTCATGATGGCGTCCTTGGCGTAGCGGAAAAGTTTTGAACGGCGTCCGCGGTAACCCTTGGCTTTTTTTAAGATTCGTTTGCGTCGCGCCCGGCTTGCCGGGGCATTAGTAGCTCTTGGCATGGTTGTTTACCCCGAATTGCTCCGGAGCTCCTCGTTCAGCGAGTTGTTTGTTCCACTATCGATCTTCGCGACCTCACTCGCTGATGCAGTCCCGCGGCGCGGAACCAGGTGCGCAGATCGTCACGACGCGGCAGCGCCGAGCGACGAACAATAAGTAGTGAGTCGAGAATGACAACTGCTTTTCTCAGGGCCGAAAGCTGCAGCAGCCCAAGCCGGCGCTTTAACGCATTAACCTTTTAGTGCTAGATTCCGGCGGCATGCACTGGCTCGGCCGTTATCGATTCCTGGTCCTGGCTTTCATCTGCTTTTTTTGGACGGGTGTGATCTTTCTCGGTCATTTTTTCCCAGCCGTCCCGTTCCTCTCCGCACCGTGGCGCGGTGAACAGAGCTTTCAGGATTTGCTTCGGCGCGAGGGCCGGAAGACCTCGGCGCCAACCGATTTTGTTTTTCTAGGAATCGATCAAAGCACGTTGCAATTGCCACCGCTGACTGCCCAAGAAATCGCGAGCAACCGCGCATTTCAACTGATGACCGAGAAGCCGTTCCCGTGGTCGCGCGAAGTATGGGCGCTCTTGCTCGATCGGTTGTTCGCGGCTGGCGCACGCGTCGTGATATTCGACATGATCTTTAGTCCGCCCAATGATGGTGATCCAGCGTTTCATGCTGCGCTTGATCGTTACCGCGACAAAGCCGTGCTCGGCGCTAATTTCGACATGGCGAACGCGGCGCAGGCCGTCACGCCAAATGATACGCTGATTCCGCCGCCCCAACTGCAGGATGATCGCGTCGGGTTCGTGAATTTCTGGGCTGACCCAATCGATGGAAAAATCCGCGCCGTGACTTATCGGGTGACTGACCGGCAGCTCGCCGATTTACCGCCGGACTCCAGCGAAGAAGTTTATCAATCTCTTTCGGCGCGCGCCTTGGCCAAGATCGGTCACGCGAATGACGTGCCGCACGATTTTCGTGGTCACATGATTCGTTTCACGTCGCCGGACGCGTTTGCGCCCCTTCCGCTTTATGAGGTTTTTGATCCAAAGTTTTGGCACGCCAATTACGCCGACGGCGCGTTTTTCAAGGACAAGATTGTAATGGTCGGCTCGTCTGCGCAGGTGGAGCACGACTTCGTTGTTACGCCGATAAGCCCAACCACATTGGGTCCTGTGCTTCACTTGCAGGCAATGGCTGCGGCGATGAATCACGAATTTTTGCGGCCCACGCCGGCGAAAACCGGACTAGCACTCGTGTTCGTAGCGGGGCTCATGGCGTGGTCGGTCGTCGGCTTCTTGCGCCGGCCGTTACTTTGTCTTGGTGCACTCGTTGTAATTACGGGCGCATATCTCGGCGCCGCACGATTTCTGTACGACAAAACGGGATTGCTGGTTCTCACGGTTCCGGTGCTTTCCGTGCTTCTGTTAAGCGGATTATTTTCGCTCGGTTTGGAATACGCGATCGAGCGGCTCGAGAAATTGCGCACTCGGCGCACGCTTGAGCGTTATGTCTCGAAAAACTTAGTCAAAGAAGTCCTCGAAAATCCTGACAGTTACTACAGCTCGCTTCGCGGGGTGCGCGTCCCTGCGACGGTACTGTTCTCGGATTTGATTGGTTTCACCACGTTATCGGAAAAAGCCGATCCCGAGGCGCTAGTCTCGCAACTTAATGAATATCTCAGCCGCATGACCTCCGTTGTTTTCAGTAATGGCGGGACGCTCGATAAATTTATCGGCGACGCGATCATGGCTGTATGGGGGAACGTGCGTAGCTTCGGCATGGCGCAGGACGCGAAAAATTGCGCGCGCGCGGCGCTGGCGATGCGGCGGGAGCTGAGGCAGCTCAATCAAAAATGGCGCGAAGAGGGTCGTATGGGGCTCGGCATGGGCATCGGCATCAATCAAGGCGAAGTGGTCGTCGGCAATATTGGTTCGCACGAGCGGATGGACCCCACGGTCATCGGCGACTCGGTTAATTTGGCGTCGCGGCTCGAGGGGCTCACGCGAATTTATGGCGTAGATATTCTGGTCGGCGCCTCAGCGGCCGAATTGGCGCGTGATGAGGTTCATCTTCGCTCCGTTGCCCGCGTGCAGGTAAAAGGCAAAAGCAAACCGGCAGATGTTTTTACTTTCGTCGGCGCTCGAAACGAGGAGGTCGACCCAGAATTCTTGAAGTGGCTCGAAACGTACGAGGAGGGATTGGAGCTATTTCGGGCACGCGATTTTACTGAGGCCAAGATTCTGTTTTCTCGTTTCCTGGAATTTTATCCCGATGATCTGCTGGCCAAGATGTATGTGAATCGCGCTCTCGATTACGAACAGGCGCCGCCTGATGAGGCGTGGGAGGCAGTGGAAGTGTTTGAGAAAAAATAAGAACCGCAAATTACGCGGATGAAGCGGATATTTTATCATAAATTGTTATTCGTGAAATCCGCGTAATCCGTGGTTTCTTCTCCCCGCGTGAAGGAAGTGCCGAAGAAATTTCATTTCCTTGGGATTTGCGGCACGGCCATGGCGTCGGTGGCGGCAGCGCTCAAGGAGCGCGGATTCAAAGTCACTGGGTCGGACGAAAATGTGTATCCGCCGATGTCGACTTTTCTCCAGGAAAAGGGCGTCTCGTTAAAAGAGGGGTATCGCGCGGAAAATATCCCTCCCGATGCAGACGTGGTGGTCATCGGAAACGCGATGAAGCGTGGCAATCCGGAAGTGGAAGCCGTGCTGAACAGAAAGCTGCTTTACCTTTCGCTGCCGGAAGTGCTGAAAAATTATTTTTTGCGCGGCCGCCATAATCTCGTTGTTACCGGGACGCACGGTAAAACAACGACAACAGCGCTGCTCACCTGGATTATGGAAAAAGCCGGGCGCAAACCCGGTTACGTCATCGGAGGACTCCCGAAAAACCTTGGCCAGGGCGCGCGCCTGAATGATTCGAAGTATTTCGTGATCGAAGGCGACGAGTACGATTCAGCCTTTTTCGACAAGCGCTCGAAATTTATTCATTACCTGCCGGAGCTGCTGATCATAAACAACATCGAGTTTGATCACGCGGATATCTTCAACGACCTCGATGAAATCAAGCTCAGCTTTCGGCGTTTGCTTAACATCGTTCCTCGGAACGGCATGGTGCTGGTGAATGGCGACGATGCCAATTGCGTCGAGGTGGCAAAAGATTGCCTTGCACAGATGATTGAAGTGGGTTTCTCGAAGAATTGCGCGCAGCGAATCCGTGATGTCGCCACCTCGGCTGAAGGTTCCAGATTCAAGCTTGGAGATGAGACGTTCGAGATTCCGCTCGTAGGCGAATTTAATGTGCACAACGCTGCAATGGCGGCGATGGCGGCGCGGTTTTACGATGTGCCGAAGGCGAAAATCGACAGCGCGTTTAAGACTTTTGCCGGGATCGCCCGGCGGCAGGAAGTCCGCGGGGAAGCCCGAGGGGTGAAGGTGATCGACGATTTCGGTCATCATCCTACCGCGATCGCATACACCTTGGAAGCATTGCGCCATCGCTATCGAGGAAATCGGCTATGGGCTATCTTCGAACCCCGCTCCAACACAACGCGTCGCGCAGTCTTTCAACAGCAGCTTCCCGACGCGTTAAAATTAGCCGATGGAGTTTTCATTGCGCAGGTCGCAAAGCTGGAACAGATCCCTGAAGAAGAGCGACTAAATCCCGAAAGAGTTGTGGCTGCGATTGCCAACGCTGGCCGTCCTGCGTTTTACGAGCAGAACGCCGATGCGATTGTCGATCGAATCGTTCCGATGCTGCGGCCAAACGACGTCGTCGTGGTTTTCAGCAATGGCGGGTTTGATAACATCCACGAGAAGCTTCTAACTAGGTTAAAAAGTTAAAAGTGTTACAAAGTTAAAAAGGAACGCCGGTTTTAACGTTGTAACTTTTCGACTGATTACTTGGGCGGCGCAGCCGCCGACGTATGATCGTACACAATTCGCCAGCCTTCCGGCAGGCGTCTAAGAATCAGGGTAAACCTTCCGTGCGGCTGGTCGTTTGCACGCTTCAGTTTCCAGCGTCCCGACGCCACCGCCGAATCAGATGATAACAGAGTGATTTCAAGATTAGAAAACGTGAGCGTCCCCATTTTCGCGCGACTTGAATATTTTTTCCTGTAACGACTGCGCACCGTTTGCCAGCCGCGTCTGATTGTGTCTTCCGAAATGAAGACAGTCGATGCCGAGCGGGCGTATCCGTTCATAAATCCGTCCATATCGCCCCGGTTCCAAGCATCCTGCTGTGCCTGGAGGACAGACCGAATCTGAGGAAGCACATTTGCGGTTTGCTCGGGCGCGGCGAAGGCAGCTATCGCCATGAAGGTACAAGAAGTGATTGCGATCCAGCGCGTCCCACCCAGACTTACGGGACTGATCATTTGCGGCGACGGCAATCTCTTGTAAGCTAGGTGCCCTGCCGCGTCCAGTTTGAGCATCAAAGGATTGTCAACCGAGGGAAATATTTTGACGGGTCTCACAAATGCACTAGCGTCCGCCATCCATCGAAATAAGGCTGTGCACCGCTTTTTCTGCATCGCGACGCTCGTGCTTGCCAGCGCGACCGCAGCCTCGGCTCAGACCAAGCTGGGGCGTCCCGAGTCATCTCCTGCTTCCCAGATGGCGAATGCGCCCGCGGCAGAAGCGCCGGCTCCTCCCCCTCCAAACGCGCCTGCCATGGTTCGGCTCCAATTCCCAAACAGCGATGTCGTCGATGTGCTGCATCTCTATGAACAGCTCACTGGCAAGAAGCTGGTGATGGATAATTTCGTGCAGGGAAAGGTAAATATTTTCATCGCCAAAGACGTATCGCGCGAAGAAGCCATCAAAATCATCGAAATGAGTATGTCCTTGAACGGAATCTCTCTCGTTCCGGCTGGCCGCGACCTGTTGGATGTTGTGGGAGCGGGTCAAAATCCTCGAAAAGCGCCGGTGCCAATCGTTTCCGATCTGGCGGATATCCCGGCGGGAAACCCGGTGATCAGCTTCCTGTTCCGATTGCAGTATGCGGATCCTCAGGAACTCCAACAAGTCTTGATGGCATATTTTCAGGGAAGCTCGGGGACGATCAATATTCTCGCTTTGCCGAAAGCATCCGCTCTTCTGGTCACGCAAAACGCCGATATCATCCGGCAGCTTGCCAGTGTGATTAACCAGGTGGATGTGGCGCCGGCGGAAGTGGTCAGTGAGTTTATCAAGCTCGACCGTGCCGACGCGAGCAAGGTCTGCGACATGCTCAAGGACATTTTCGAAAAGGGCACCGAATCGCCCACTCAACCGGGTGTCCGCAGAGTGAACATGCCAGCGGCGGTTCCGCAACCGCAGCAAGTTGAAGGTGCCGGATTGGGTGTCCTGTCAGAGGAAGCGATCATCGTGGGTAAGATCAAACTTACTCCTGACGTGCGCACCAACCGTATCCACGTCGTGACGCGCCCAATCAACATGCCTTTCATCCGTGAACTAATTCATGAATTTGACGCCAACGTTGAGTTTGCAAAACCAGTCACGCGCTATTTGCAATACGTTTCTGCCGGTGACGTTCTGCCGGTGTTGGTTCAGGCGTTAACTGAGCCGGGCACAGAGGGAGCTGGAGCTGGCGGACTGCCCGGTGGTGGGCTGCCTGGTGCGAGTCCGCAACCGCAGCAACAACAACAACGAGGCGGCACTGGCGGGACAAACCCATATTCATCCCAATTTGGCACATCCGGCACGGCAGGCGGCGGCGGCGGCGGCAGCACGCTGAATATTTCGGAGGAACTCTCCACACAACCGGTAAACACCACGCCGCAAGCCGTCACCGTCGGAAACTCGAAGCTCATCGCCGATCAGCGCGCCAACTCCATCATCGTGCTCGGAAACCGTGAGGTCGTGGTGAAAGTGGAAAAAATTCTGGACCAGATGGACGTCCAGGCGCCCCAAGTAGCGCTGAGCACGGTGATCGGCCAATTGACACTCAGCAACAACGAGGAATTCGGCGTCGATTGGTTCGCGAAATACCACAACAGATTCATCGGCACGACGCGCAATAACGGCATATTTAGCAGTGGTACCGTGCCACACGATCCCGGAGTTCCAGTGCCCAACCCCTCAGTTTCACCCGGCAACATTCTCGATCCTTCGAACCTGATCAACTTCAGTCAGATCATTCAGAATGTGGGCGCCGGGACCAACATTTACGTGGCAGCCGGGAACGCTTTCGCTGCCATAGTGCATCTGCTTGAATCCACGAATCGGTTCAAAGTCATGTCGCGACCGACGGTTTTCACAAGCAACAACAAAAAAGCTATTATCGCCTCCGGGCAGGAGGTCCCTGTTCCGGTTAACACCCTTTCGAATGTCAACAACATAAGCAACACTACAGCTTCGGTGCAATCGAGCATTGAATACAAGAAGGTCGTGCTTCAGCTTGAGGTCGTCCCGCTTATTAATTCCGAGAAGGAAGTGTCGCTCGACATTCTGCAAAAGATCGACAGCATTGTCCCGAACGGCAATCAAAACATCGGCGGCAATTCGGTGCCAGTAATCGACACCAAGTATATTCGCACGAATGTTTCCGCGAGAAACGGAACGACCATTATCCTGGGCGGATTGATCCAGGAGCAGAAGCAGAAGCAGACCGAGGGCTTTCCTTATCTCTCACGCATTCCTCTCATCGGTGCGGCGTTCCGTAGCACAGCAAGTGCCAAACAGCGGCAGGAGTTAGTCATTCTGATGTGTCCTCAGGTGACCCTGACCAAGCTGGACGCTTACCGACTGCGCCAGAGATACGAGAACACCACTCATTTTGGCCCGGACCTGGATCAGAACGAGTGCCCGGATTGCCCCAAAACGCAAGAGGGCAAACAGTTAACATTGCCGCCACCCGATATTCCCGAACCGAAAGATATGCCTTAAGGTAATTTATTCTTATGAAACGAATAGCTCTCACATTAGCTCTTTGCCTCGGCGCGACCATCGCGAAAGCCGACGAGTACGATATTGTGGATTACGATTTTATTCGTTCAGTCGATCCGTTGGCGCAGAGAGACGAATGGGCTCTTCTCCACCAGGGGAAGGCTCTCAAGGCCACCGACTTTGCGCCGCGCTACAAGTGGCGATGGTCTTACTACTTCAAGGCCCCCGAACAACTCATTTCGCAACCGGCTTATGTGGGTTCAATGCAAACGGCGCTGCGCCGGCTGGGCTATTATTGCGGGCCCGTTGACGGGGTATTCACGCCACAAGTGAGCGATGCCATTGCACGGCTTCAAAAGAACTGTTCGATGCGCGTTACGGGAACACTTACCGTCCCCGTACGGCGCGCATTGCACATGCCTTAACAAGGCATGGAGGGCGGAGCCCCGCGACGCCTAACGACAGTCCGCCAAATACCGCCTGAGTGCTCGGGCTCACGGAGTTCGCCCCTCCATTTGCCGTGCCGTTTCGTTCATTGCTTTTCCCTCGCATCGGTCCAAACCTTACGGCGCGATGTCCCTACCATTACGCATTGTGCGTGAAAGACCTTGCGAAACGCTGTAAATAGGCTTCATTCGAACGCTTCCGATCCTGCGTTGTCGATTCTACTGAACGCCGCGCCTAATGAGTTCACCTGCCAGTCAATCATTGATTAATTTGCTGCTGGAAAGCGGCGTCCCTTCGACTGAAGAAGCGGCCCAACTGGCCGTGAACCTCAACGGCGGTTCGTGGGTGAGCCAAGTGCTCGATTCCGGCAAGGTGGACGAGCACCGTTTCCTCGCAGCGATCGGGAATTTCTTCCGCGTATCAGTTGTCTCTATCGAGGCGAAAAAGATCGATCGCGAGACATTATCGGTCTTGCCGAGCCGTTTTGTTTTTCAGCATCAGATTCTGCCTATCGAGGTGAAGGAAAATTCGATCGTACTGGCGACTTACGATCTTTTCAATTCCATTGGCCGCCAGCTCGCCTCGCAACTTTTGAAAAAGCCGCCCGAGTGGGTGCTCGTGCCGCGCGCGCAGCTATTGCGTGCGATAAAAACCCTCTACGGCGTCGGCGCGGAAACGTTCGATGAAATCCTGAAGACCAACCGCGCCTTCGAGGTTTTTCAGGACACGGAAACCGCCATCGAGCTGAATGACGAAGATCCCGAAGCGTCAGTAGTGAAATTTGTGAACCAGATCATTCGCGAAGCAATCGTCGAGCGCGCCACCGATATTCACGTTGAACCGCTGGAAAACGATTTGCGGATTCGCTATCGGATCGACGGGATTCTGCACGAGGTCGCTGTGCCGCCGCAATTGCGGGTGCTGCAATCTGCGATTATTTCGCGCCTGAAGGTGATGTCGCACATGGATATCGCGGAGCGTCGTCTGCCTCAGGACGGGCGTATGAATTTGCAGTCACACAGCCAAAACATCGATGTGCGCGTTTCAACCATCCCCACCGTGAACGGCGAATCGATTAGTTTGCGATTGCTTAGCCGCGGTGAGCAGCAGTTCGGATTTGAGCGGCTCGATCTCAGCGAAAAGCAGGAGAAAATTATTCGGCATCTGCTGGCGCAGCCGAATGGAATCATCCTTCTGACTGGCCCGACCGGCTGCGGAAAATCGACATCGCTTTATTGCTTCCTAAGCAGCATCAATTCAGTGCAACGCCGCATTATTACAGTCGAGGAACCGGTGGAATATCGAATTCCCGGTGTCTCGCAAATCGATGTGAAACCAGAGATCGATCTGACCTTCGCCAAAGGTCTACGTCACATTTTGCGACAGGATCCCAACGTGGTGATGGTCGGCGAGATTCGTGATGTTGAAACTGCGGACATCGCAATCCGCGCGGCGATGACGGGTCACCTTGTTTTTAGCACGCTGCACACGAACGATGCTGTTGGAGGCATCACCCGTATGGATGTGGAACCATTTCTACTAGCATCGGTGGTCAAATCATTCATTGCACAGCGACTCGTGCGCACGATTTGTCTAGATTGCGCGCAATTGGTCGATTATCCTCGCGAATATCTCACGGAGATCTGTTTTCCCGTGAAAGAACTCGGTACCAGTTTCCAGCGCGGCGCCGGTTGCGATCAATGCCGTCAGACTGGGTATCAAGGGCGCGCGGCAATTTATGAGGTTTGCCTCATCACGGAGCCGCTGAGAAAGATGATCATGCGAAAACGCGATGGCGGCGAGCTCAAGCAATGCGCCATCGCCGAAGGCATGGAGACTTTGCGGCAGGACGGTTGGCGACGCGTCGGCGAAGGCAAAACAACCATCGAAGAAGTCGTTCGGGTCACGCAAACCGACGAGGTGATGGCCGAAACGACTGAAGAAGCGGCGCCGGTCGTGGCGGGGTAGTGTTGCGTGTCATCCCGAGCGCAGCGAGGGAGCTCGCCTATTGTCGCCGAACAACTTCTGTCCCAAATCTTCCCACTTCGGGTTGAGCGCTCGCACGAGATCATTCTTCTTTTCCCGGCGCCAACCCTTGATCTCTTTCTCGCGCGAGATGGCATCGCGCGGTTTATCGAATCGTTCGTAATATATCAATCGATCAACCTTGTACCGCTTTGTAAAGCTTCGCGCAGATGTATTGCCATGAAACCATGGCCGGCGCCCTAGGCTCTTTGTGACACCTGTGTAAAGAACAACTCGGCTCCAATTGGTCATCATATACACGTAGTCCGCCTTCATCAGTTCGAGCTCTCATTCTGAACGAAGCGAAGGATCTCGCACAAGCTGGATCAATCACCCTAATTCGCTTGTATACGTAGCAGTTCGTAGTGAGGTCCCTCGCTTCGCTCGGGATGACACCCTTGCTATTCGCCCCGCAATTCGCGGATGGCCTTTGCGTAATCTTTCGCGCGAAAAATCCAGGTGCCGGCGACGAGCACGTTTGCGCCGTTTTCGATCGATACTCGTGCAGTCTCGGCGTTGATGCCGCCGTCTACTTCGATGTCGATCTTGCCGTTCAGCGATCTTGCACGTTTAACTTTTTGCATTTGATCAGCTCGAAAGGGTTGGCCTCCGAAACCCGGATGCACTGTCATGACCAGTAGCATGTCGATTTTGTCCAGGAAGGGCCGAACCAAATCGAACGAGGTTTCGGGATTTAGAGTGAGGCCAGCGCGGCAACCGGCGTCTCGAATCTGCTGCAATGTTTTCGCGACGCTGTGTTTCGCCTCCGGTTCCGCATGGACGGTGATCGAGTTGGCTCCAGCTTTGATAAATCTCGGGACGTAATGATCGGCATGTTCGATCATAAGATGGACATCGAGCGGAAGACTTGTTAGGCCGCGCACCCGCGCGACAATCTCCGGCCCGAAGGAAATGTTATCAACGAAATGTCCATCCATGATGTCGCAGTGGATCCAATCGGCGCCCGCGGCGTCCACCCGATGGATTTCGTCACCGAGTCGCGAGAAATCGGCGGCGAGAATCGACGGCGCGACGATGATTTTCTGCATGTTACAAGGTTACAAGGGTTCCACAGGTTACAAGCGCCATGTGTTTTCGCTCTTCCGCCGTTGTAACTCCTGTAACAATGTAACTTTTAACCTTTTCCTTGACGGCGTGCCTCTCTGTTTCATGTTACGGCGTTTCAGCCGGCCGAATCGCGCTCGTGGGGAGGCTCCTGTGAAGATGGGGCCCCCTCAGGCGGATGAACGCGCTTCTTCTCGGGCTGGAGAGTTTCGGGTAATAAATAATTCATGTTCAATGGACTTTTCGGCTGGTTATCCAGCGACATCGGGATCGATCTGGGCACGGCAAACACTCTTGTTTACGTAAAAGATCAAGGGATCGTTCTGCGCGAGCCATCTGTCGTCGCCGTGCAAGCCGGCACCAACAGAGTGCTGGCGGTCGGTGACGAAGCCAAGCGCATGCTCGGTCGCACGCCGGCAAACATCGTCGCAGTGCGACCGCTCAAAGATGGCGTCATTGCGGACTTCGAAGTGACGGAAGCTATGCTGCGGCACTTCATCACCAAGGTACACAACCGCCGGGTACGCGCGAGACCGCGCGTGGTTATCGCGGTGCCATCTGGAATCACGGAAGTGGAAAAGCGCGCCGTGCGTGAGTCGGCGACGCATGCCGGGGCGCGCGAAGTTTATTTAATCGAAGAACCAATGGCAGCGGCGATCGGAGTGGGCCTTCCGGTGCAGGATCCAGCCGGCAACATGATCATCGACATCGGAGGAGGCACAACCGAGGTGGCATTGATTTCGCTGTCGGGAATCGTGTTTAGCCGCAGCGTGCGCGTGGCTGGCGATGAGCTGGACGAAGCAATCGTACAGTATATGAAGCGCGCCTACAATCTGATGATCGGCGAACGCACAGCTGAAGAGATAAAGATTAAAATTGGCTCGGCATATCCGAGCGAAAAGGAGACGAGCGTAGAAGTTAAGGGACGCGACCTGGTCGCCGGCCTGCCTAAGACGCTTATGATCACCTCGCAGGAAGTGCGCGAAGCGCTGCTTGAACCAATCTCGACAATTGTCGATTCGGTGCGGATCACTTTGGAGCGCTGTCCGCCCGAGCTTTCGGCGGACCTCGTCGATCGCGGCCTGGTACTGGCAGGCGGCGGCGCGTTGCTGCGGGGCTTTGACAAGCTTTTGAGCGAAGAAACGGGTTTGCCTGTCCATGTTGCTGAAGATCCGCTCAGCGCAGTGGCGGAGGGGACTGGCAAATGCCTCAATGAACTTAAATTCTTGCGTCAAGTGGCCTCGGCAGACCGCCAGTGGCGCTAGGAAGAATTGCGGATTGGCGATTCCGGATTGCGGACTGATGTCGGTGCTTCCGCAGATGTCGATCTTCCTTAGTCCACAAACTCCAATCCGAAATCCGCAATTGCGATGAGCCGCACGAACATCATCGCGCTGCTGATTTTCGGCGCAATTCTGGGATACTTTCTCAGCTTCGGCCCGACGGCCACGCAGAAGTTCAAGGCTGGCGTCTATCAGTTGCTGGCACCATTTTTCACTGGCGGCTCTGGAATAAAAAAACAGCTTACATCGGTGCGTACAGGCTTGAAGTCGCTTGAGCAATTAGAGCGCGAAAATGCTGGCTTACAGGTGGAAAATCGAGAGCTGAGAGCAACTAACCAGGGTCTGCGCGATGCCGAGAACGAGGTGAATCGCTTGCGTCATGCGCTGAATTATCGCGAGCGTTCAGTCTTTAAGTTAATCGCCGCTGAAATTGTCGCGCGTGATTCCTCGACCTGGTGGCGAACGGTTACGATTAACCGTGGCAAGAGAGATGGCATCGAAATCGACATGCCCGTTGCGACGGACGAGGGTTTAATAGGAAAAATAACGACCGTGAGCGACAGCGTCTCGATTGTATTGCTGGTTTCCGATGAAAACTGCCGGGTCGCCGCAAAGGTCGAAGGAAGCCGAGAACAGGGGATCGTATCTGGCGAGCGCGTGACAACGGGACTCACCCCGTCCTTGAATCTGAATTTTTTGTCAAAACAGGCCGACCTGAAGTCTGGCCAAAAAGTTTATACTTCAGGAGTTGGCGGCGTGTTCCCGTCGGGTTTGCTGATCGGTGTTGTAAAAACTTTCCGTGTGCGAGAACTGGATGGGCAAGCGCAGCTCACGCCCGCAGTCGATCTGTCGCATCTGGAGGACGTGTTCGTAGTAACTGGCCGAAAATGATTTTCTTTTTTGTTTTGCTCCTACTGGTGCTGATGGCGCAGATTGCGGAGTTTTTTATTCCAGCGCTGCCGTGGCTCTACAATGCGCACGTGTACATTGTACCGGTGATTGTCTTTTACGGCGCGATGGCCCTTCCCTTTCCTCTCATGCTGGCGCTTGCCCTGTACGCAGGAGTTTTACTGGATGCCGTTACCGTGCAGGTGATCGGGGCCAAAGTTGAAATTTCAACTGGATCATCGATACTGATTTACGGTGTGCTGGCAGGAGTAATGCATGGCCTGAGACCGCTCTTTGCACGCGGTCGTTGGGAAGTGCACTGCGTCTTGAGCGGCGTTTTCACCTCATTGATAGTTCTGGCGCAATATTTGATGATCACATTTCGTCGCGGCTCTTTTATTTTTACCCGCGAAATTTGGTGGCAGATCGGCGGGCCTGGTCTTATTGCCATGGCGATGGCTCCGGTCCTGTTCTGGTTCCTGCAATGGATAGGCCGAATTACTGCCTATTCCTATCAACCTGAAAGGGGGCGGCTTGAATGAGCAGGCGCCGTATTACTTCGCGTGCGCGGATTCAACTTCTCGGGCTGTTGATGCTGATGGGCCTAGGCGCTCTCGGCCTCAAGCTTTGGTGGATTCAGGTAGCGCATGGCCTGGAATGGACTTCGCAGCTCCGCGGTAGCTCTCAGGCGACGGTGCGCATCCCCTCGGTGCGCGGCGAGATCAAAGATCGGAACGGACTGAGTCTCGTCCAAAACCGGGCGAGTTATGAGGTCGATTTTTATCTGCCGGAAATGGTCAAAGGCTATCGCGAACGCTTTGGTCATCCGCCTGTGACCGAGTATCGAGCAACCATTAATGGAATGCCGAAAGACCTGAAGGAACCGGACATCATCAAGATCGTCAATAATGGCGTCGTTCCACGCCTCAATGACCTGGATCTGGCGCGTGATTACAACGCGGGCAAGTTGCAAAAACATTATCGCAACGATACCGAAGTTCCGTTTTCCTACGTTAAAGACATTGATTTTCCAACTCTCGCGAAATTTTCCGAGCATGATGTCGGGTTGCCGGGAGTGGAACTCGCGCTCAAACCCGTGCGTTCTTACGTTTACGGCGCGCTTGCCTCGCATCTTCTGGGTTATGTCGGCATGCCGGATGATGTCGATAAAGAGGACGCAAAGAAATTCACGTTTTACCAGGGAGACTTTGAAGGGAAATCGAACATCGAAAAGATGATGGACGAGTATCTGCGCGGGAAACCCGGGGTGCGTTATCTGCGGCGCAATGCAAAGGGCACCATTGATGGCATCCTGCGCGAAGATCCCCCGGAGCAAGGCGCCAATGTTTTCCTGACGATCGACGCGCGCATTCAGGCGATTACGGAGGAGGCGCTGCGCGCCGTGAGCCGGGCAGGCGCGGTAGTTGTCGATCCAAACAATGGCAACGTCCTGGCGATGGTTACTGTTCCATCATTTGATCCCAATACTTTCATCCCCAGCATCAAGGCGAAGGATTGGCAAGCGCTGCAAAAAGACGAGGGCGATCCGCTGGTCAACCGTGCAATTAGCTGCTTGCCGCCGGGCTCAACGTTCAAGCTCATTACGGCACTCGCCGGTCTGCGCGGCACGAAGAATCTCTCAGGCGCCAAATACAGCTGCGGTGGCGGTGTGAGTTACGGCGATCACTTTTTCCGATGTTGGGTAGCCGAAAAACATTATACGCACGGGACCATCGGACTCGCCGATGCGCTCAAGGTGTCGTGCGACTCCTTTTTCTATCAGTATGGTAACGCGGCTAGCATTCAATCGATCGACGCGGTTGGCAAAATGTTGGGAATCGGCCAAGAATCGGGCCTGCAACTGTCAGGTGAACAAACTGGCAATATGCCGGGGCCTGAGTGGATGCAAATTCACCATCCCCAAGAGAGATGGTCGCAGGCGCAAACGGCCAATGTTTCGATCGGCCAGGGCTACACGCTTGTCTCGCCTTTGCAATTGGCGATGGCCTACGCGACGATCGCAAACGGCGGCGTGTGCTATTACCCCCGGCTGGTGGATCGAGTTTTGAAGCAGGACGGCTCGCCTGTGCTGGATGAGCATGGAAACGTCGCAGTGCCTCAGACGCCCCGAGTGCGATCGGACTTACGTCAGGAAATCTCACCTGACAAAATTGACCTTGTCCGTAAAGGCCTTTGGAAAGTTGTTAACGAAGATGGAGGAACCGGCGGCCGCGCGCGTTTGAAAGATTGGGTGGTAGCAGGGAAAACCGGCACTGCGCAGGCCACCGACCGTGGCCACGAGGAAAACGTGGCGTGGTTTGTGTGTTTCGCGCCATTTGATCATCCGAAGTATGTCGTCGCGGTGATGGTGCAGGGCGCGTCGGGCCACGGCGGCGAGGTCGCCGGACCGATCGCTACACGCATTCTCGAACGCACGCTCGCGCAGGATGAAGGAAAGTTCGATATGCAGGTCGCCTGGCTCGCACCCGCACATCACGCCAATCCGCTCCAATTGATCAAAGCAGTGACCTATCACGACACGGGAGGCAATCTTGGAAGCGACGACGAAGAAGACGCCGGCGATTCGCAAAATGCCACGGCGCAGATGGCTAGCTCGGATGCATCGCCTGATGTCGAACCGGAAGCAGATTCTCAGGGCAAAGTGCGTCGGCGAGGCCCTGCTGCTGTGGCCCGTCCTCTACCCGCTGCGGCGCCAGCTCCCCGAAATTTCTTCCAACGGATCTTTGGAATGCATCCGCGCCAGGCGCCCGCGCCTCCGCCACCGCCACCTAACCGCCGGCGTGGAACACCACCACGATGAACACCCGACCAGAACCATCGCCGCAGTGCATTTGGTCAGTTCCGCTTCTGATCGGACAACCTATTTCGTTTTATGATAGACAAAGTAAGAAAACTTTTGGGTCTTTCCTCACGAAAGACCGGCAAAAAGCTCATTCTCAGCGTGGAAAAACTCGAGTCCCGGGTTGCCCTGCTCGAGAATGGCCGGCTCGAGGAGTACAGTGTCGAGCGTAAGAGCTCACGAAATATCGTCGGCAGCGTTTATAAGGGTAAAGTCAAAAATATCGAGATGGGGTTGAAGGCGATGTTTGTCGACATCGGCTTCGAGAAAAATGCGTTCCTCCATTTTTGGGACGCAATTCCGGCCGCGCTCGACAGCGGCATTGAGGAAATTGATCGCCGTGGGAGCAAGCGGCCGCGAAAACGGATCACGGTAAAAGACATCCCGAGTATTTATCCCGTCGGCTCGGATGTCATTGTTCAGGTAACCAAGGGGCCCATTGGCACAAAAGGACCAAGGGTAACTACGAATCTCAGTTTTGCCGGGCGCTACCTCGTGCTGATGCCGTTCAGCGACCGTAGCGGTATCTCGCGAAAAATTGAGAATCAGAAGGAGCGCGAACGATTGCGCAAGATTGTCCGGGAATTGGAAATTCCCGACGGGGTTGGAGTCATTATCCGCACCGTAGGCGAAGGCCAGCGGGCAAGGTATTTTGTGCGGGATCTGCGTTTTCTTCTCGATCAGTGGGCCCAGGTCGAGCAGCTCATTCATGGGGAACCAGCTCCCTGCCGTCTCTTTGGGGAGCCGGATTTGGTCGGACGGACGGTGCGCGATTTTCTCACTGAGGAAATCGACGAAGTCCTTTGCGATGACCGCGCGTCAACGGAACGAATGATCGAAATGATCGGCCAGATTTCCCGACGCGCCCGGAACCGCGTGCAGCATTACGATGGTGCGATGCCGATCTTCGAAACGTACGGCGTGCAAAAGCAAATCGATGACGCTTTTCATCGGCAAGTTTGGCTGAAATGCGGTGGCTATATTGTGATCGACGAGACCGAAGCACTGGTTGCAATTGACGTGAATACGGGTCGAAACAAAGGCGGGCGCGACGTCGAGAAAACTATCTTGCAAACCAACCTGGAGGCCGCAGATGAAATCGCGCGACAGCTTCGTTTACGCAATATCGGTGGGCTGATCATAGCCGATTTCATCGATATGAAGAGCCGCAAAGACCAGCAGGCAGTCTTCAGTTTGATGAAGGAACGGCTCAATCGGGACAAAGCCAAGACACATGTCCTCCCCATTTCGCAGCTCGGCTTGATGGAAATGACCCGCCAAAGAGCGCAGGAAAGCCTGAGCGACACGATTTACGAGAATTGCCCCTACTGCGGCGGACGCGGCGTCGTAAAAACCTCCATGACCACCAGCGTAGAATTACATCGGACTCTCAATACCGTCATGCGCAAGTATCAGGACAGTATTCATGATATCCGCGTAATTCTGAATCCAGGCGTGCTGAAACGGTTAAAGGAAGAAGATGAAGAATTACTGGTGGAGTTGGAGCGCCGTTACGCGAGCCGGCTCACCTTTCGCGGCGATCCTACGTTTCATCACGAAAACTTTGTTATTACCGACGCAAATACCGGCGCGGAGCTCCACCCATGAGCCGCCAAAAAATCCTTGCAATTTCTTGTCGGCGGCCCAAGAGTCGGGGCATCCGCAGTAATGGCGAGTTTCGTTATTAGCTGGCGTGTGCTCCAAAGGAGTGTTTGGAGCTAAGAAACTGTGGAGAGACTTAACCAAAGGAGAAATAAGATGAAAAGATCGGTGTTGGGGTTGTTATGCATCGCTGCACTCACTTCGGTAGCGGTTGCTGGGACTGAGACTTATTCCGGAAAGGAGATGAAACAGGTGGCGCCGCCACCGTGTCCGCAATGGTACGCAGACAACGAGTTTAACGTCGGTCTGTGGGGCACTTACATTTTCACAGGAAACAACTGGCAGGATGATCGCTACCTTGAATCGGATCATGCCTTCGGCGGTGGTATTGATCTCAAATACTTTTTCCACCGGTACTTCGGTGTCGGTATCGAAGGGTGGGCGGTTGATGCCAGGCGCGCTTTTGAGGATGTCTTTATCGATCTTAATAATGGCGTCTTCGACGTCCATACTGGGCACGAGAGCCGCGCGGTGGGGTCTGTGTTAGGGACGTTGACGCTGCGTTACCCGATTCCCTGCACGCGCTTCTCGCCTTACCTTTTTGGCGGAGCCGGCGGAATCTTTGGTGGCGGCGAAAAAACGAACGTTGTCGTGAACGACGGAATCATCCGCACTGAACAAACCGGTTCCGAGTCGCGGGCAATCGGGCAGGTCGGCGGTGGCATGGAAGTTCGCTTCACCCCGCACATTGGCTGGGTCAGTGATTTCAGCTGGAATTTCGTCGATGGACCGAAGAACAACTTCGGGATGGTCCGCACCGGCGTAAATTTCGCCTTCTAAAGTTCCACGATCAGATTTGCTAAAGCGGCGTCCGGAATATTGGGCGCCGCTTTTGTTTGTACGCGATTGGCGTTTGCGAACGCGGGCAGGGGCACGAAATTATCGTGATGTCATTCGTCGAAACCCTGGACAATCTGGCTCTGAAGAAATCGGAACTCGTCAAGCGATTCGAGCACCTGATTGGTCCGAAATCGGATCGAAAGCTCGAAGCGATGGCGCAAACTTCGCGTGCCCTTACGCTACAGAATTTTGGACGAACGATGCGCCTTTTCGCGCCGCTCTATCTTTCCAATGAGTGCATTAATAATTGCCGGTATTGCGGTTTCTCGCGCGATAATCCGATCCTTCGCGTCACACTCGACATTGATGAAGTCGTCGCCGAAGCGCGGCATCTTGTCCGCCAGGGATTTCGTCAGATCCTGCTCGTCACTGGCGAGCATCCAAAATTTGTAAGCCGCGGCTACCTTGCCGAATGCGTGCGTACCCTGTCCCCAGATTTTTCGTCGATTTCAATCGAGGTAGGTCCGATGGAGACGGAAGATTACCTGCCGATTGTGGAGGCCGGCGCCGAAGGGCTCGTCGTTTATCAGGAGACCTACAATCGCGGCGTTTATGCGGAAATGCATACCGCCGGCCCGAAACGCGATTTTAATTTTCGGCTCGATTGCGTCGAGCGCGGTTATGCAGCGGGTTTTCGCAGGCTCGGCATCGGTGCGCTCATCGGTTTATCGCGCTGGCAGGACGAAGCAATCGCGTTAGCTGCGCACTTGGAACATCTGTTCAAACACTGCTGGCAGGCGCAAATTACTGTGAGCCTTCCTCGTTTGCGTCCCGCGGCCGGCGAATTTCGTCCGCTTTTTTCCATGACTGACCGCGAACTGGCGCAATTGGTTTGCGCGTTACGTATTACTTTCCCGCAGCTCGGCATTGTGTTGAGCACCCGCGAGCGCGCGCCCCTGCGAGATTCGCTGGCGTTAATCGGGGTAACGATGATGAGCGCCGGCAGTCACACGGAGCCGGGCGGCTACACCCGACGCGGGCGCGAACATTTGCATCGCACCGTACGCGGCCGCATCGTCGCGCCCGAATACAACGACGGCGAAGATCAACTCGCGACCGGTCAATTCGAGATTAGCGACGAACGTTCCCCAGCGGAAATCGCCGCTGTCCTACGCTGTCGCGGACTTGAACCCGTTTGGAAAGATTGGGACCAGGCCCTTTGCGGAACGTGACGATTTCACTCAATGGCGAACGTGTTGATGCGCGCGAGGCCAAAACGGTCGCGCAGTTAATCGATCGTTATCAACTGCCGCCGCAATCGATTTTGGTCGAGCACAACGGCCTCGCCGTCCATCGACATGAATGGGCGGAGCGATCATTAGCCGAAGGCGACCGTGTTGAATTGATCCGCGTCGTCGCGGGCGGCTAGAGGCTTATTTGGCGATTCTTCTCCTCAGATTTGAGCAGCGCTTTTTACCACAACTCGCATTCCGTCGGTTTGGATGACGGTGACTGGTGTTTGCGGCGCGATGAATTCACCTTCGGTGACAACGTCGACCACGTGATCGGCGAAACGCGCTTTGCCGCTCGGCCGTAAAACCGTAACCGACGTGCCTTGCATTCCTGGAGTCAGAGCGAGCGCAGTTGCGAACTGGCGCGGCACGCCGGCGAGCGATGGGCCGGGTGGATTTGAATCCATCAAGGCGAATCGCCGGTAAATGCTCGTGCGCGGTAGATAGCGGGCGAGTAGGGCGATGATGATGAATGATCCCACGATCGCGATAAACATGTTAAGCAGCGGCATCGCGAGCATTTTGCCGGTCGGGAAGAAATTCTGGCCCGGATAGCGATCGATCATCGTCCACAGCAGCGAAGCGAGCATGAGGAAAACGCCGACGACACCAAAAACAATCGTGCTGTGCGCGAAGAAAAGTATCTCGATCAGCACCAGAACCATTCCGAGAATGAACAACGCGACGACTTCCCAGCCAGCGAGGCCGGCCAGATAATGCCCCAGGAAGAATAGCGCGAAACAAATTGCAGAGATAACCCCCGGCCACGTCACACCAGGAATCTTAAATTCCAGATACGCGCCGAGAATTCCTCCTAGCAGCAGCAATGGCGCAACCGCAGTGATCCAAAACGCGATTTGCTCGAAGCCAGTCGGCTCGATCGTGACTTCGTTTCCTTTTAGGCCGGCTTTTTTGATCAGATCGCTAACCGAATCGGCGACACCTTCTGCAAGCAATGGTTTGCCGTTGATCCGTTCAGTTGCTTCCTGAGCATTGAGAGTGAGCACCGCTCCTTTCGGGTGAACGACGCGGTCGCCAATCTTTATTTCCTTGTCCTTGTTCATGAACGCTTCGGCGACATCCGGATTGTGCCCGTTCTTCGTGGCGGAACCACGGATGAGCGCAGACCAATACGAAATCGTTTTCTCTTTTGCCGTAGCGGGAAGGTCCTCGCCACTCGGTAGAATTGGTGCGGCTGCGCCAATTGCGCTGACCGGCGCCATGTAAATGCGTTGTGTCGCAATGGCGATAAGCGAACCAGCTGACCCGGCATTTGTGTTGATGAATGTGTAGGTCGGGATTTTGGTTTGATTAAGTGCATTCACGATATCAGTCGCCGTATCGAGGCGCCCGCCGTATGTGTTCATGTCGAAAATGATCGCAGACGCTTCGTTGCTCTCGGCTGTTTTGACGGCACGGCGCAGGAACGCCAGGAGCGAAGGCGCGACTTCGCCACGGAGCGGCACGACGACAACATCGCCTTTATTGATGGGGTCACGCGCGTAGGCGGGCGCCGCAACGAGAGGACATATCAATGCCAGGATCGCGAGTCTCGTTTTCACACAGCGCAAGATTGTAGGGCGTTTCTGTGAAACGCCCGCGTGTCATTTCGATGGGGCGTCTGACACAGACGCCCTACAATGACTGTTTTGAAACAGCGTCGCACTGCGTAAGTTTGGCATCGCTTCAAAAGCCAAACGAGGCGAAAATAATCAGGCGCGCATGGGAACGATCCCTTCGGAAACGATCGAGCAGATTGCTGCCGCGAATGATATTGTCGAAGTGATCGGTTCGTATTTTCCGCTCAAACGCGCCGGGGCAAATTTCAAGGCGCTCTGCCCATTTCATCAGGAGAAAACGCCTTCGTTCATGATCAGCCCGAGCCGGCAGACCTTTCACTGCTTCGGTTGTGGCGCGGGCGGGAGCGTTTTTCGGTTCGTCATGGACTACGAGCATGCCGATTTTCCATCGGCTGTGCGGAAGCTCGCGGCGCGCGCCGGAATTACAGTGGTGGAGGAGCGCGGCGCAGCGGATGAAGATCGACGATACGAGGCGCGCCGGACATTGCTGAAATTGCACGCCGATGCTGCCGAATGGTTTCATGAAAACCTGCTGAAGAGAGATGTTGGCGATCCAGCGCGAAAATATTTAAAACAGCGAGGGATTACGGCGGAGATCGCCAAAAATTGGCAGCTTGGTTGCGCTCCCGACGAATGGGACGCGTTTGGCAGCTGGGCACGCGCGCACGGCTACCATACTCGCGATCTCATTACGAGCGGCCTTGCAAAAACAAGGGATGACGCAGAGAGCGCGCCGGCTGAGGGCTCAAGTGCGTACGATCGCTTTCGCGGCAGGATCATGTTTCCGATTTGCAACGATGTCGGCGAAGTGATCGCATTCAGCGGCCGCCTTTTGAAAGATGCGGAGGGCACGGCGAAATATTTGAATTCGCCTGAGACGCCGCTTTTCCGCAAAGGCAGCGTGCTTTTTGGTCTGCACAAAACCAAGCGCGCCCTCATCGAGGCAAACTGCGCCATCGTGTGCGAAGGCCAGCTAGATTTGATAAGTTTATTTGAAGCGGGAATCACGAACGTCGTCGCGCCGCAGGGAACAGCCTTCACGGAAAATCAGGCGCGGGTTCTGAAACGCTTCGTAAATGAAGTCGTTCTTTGCTTCGACGCTGACGCGGCCGGCCAGAAGGCTGCCGAGCGTTCGCTCGATGCGCTGCTCCAGAATGACTTGATCGTGCGCGTGGCAGAAATCCCGGCGGGCGAAGATCCTGACTCGCTAGTTCGGCGCGAAGGGAAAGAGGCATTTGAAAGCCGCGTCGCTCGTGCGCGTGATTTTTTCGACTACTGGATCGAGCGCGAGGCCGCCGGTATCGATCTGGCTTCCCTGGGGGCCAAGATGCAGTTAGCCAGGAGCCTGGCTGGAACCGTCTCGCGTGTGCGCGATCCGCTCATGCGTGGGGAGGTTGCGAGCAAAGTTAGCGCACGCCTCGGTGTCGCCGCTCAAGATTTTCAGGCGCTACTGTCCAAGCAGAGAAGCGAATTACTTCGGTCAAACGATCGATCCGAGGCGGATGGCGTTGGTGGAACCGCTCCGCCACCGCGGCACGACATTGCTATGCTTTGTCTTCTGGCGTTACGAGACGAAGAAGCCCGAGAATTTCTTCGCGAACAAAATTGGCGCGAGATTCTCGCGCAGGTAGCGGATGGAGAAATTCTCGTTCGCATACTCAAAAGCGACCTGCGTCCGGATGACGCGGCCTCACTCAACGCCTTCATGGTCACGCTTTCCCCGCCGGAGGAGCGATTGGTCTCTTCGTGGCTGCTGCAAAAGGTGCCGTCCAGTGCTGCCGTGATGGTCGAAAAGTGGTGGCTCGGCATTCGCCAGGCTGTCTTGCGCCGCCAACTTGATGTCGCTACAAACCAAATAAAATTGCCAAACCTGAGCACCGGCGAAATCGTAAATTTGCAGAAACAAATCCTTGACCTGCAGGAACAGCTCCGCGAGCTTTCCCGGCCCGCCGGCCCGGGCGACAATTAGTTGTCGATCTACGGCCGCGCGGCGAGTCGAACGTCTTAGTCAAATCAGTAATTCTATCATCTTGGCCAGGCATTCGAAACCCAGGGGAGGCAGCCGACAGTCGTCGGCGAAACGGCTTAAACGGGCCCAACGCCGGAGTTCAAAAAGACCTGTTGCTCTTCGACTTCGCCGGAAGGTTAAGAAACAACCGCGAATCGCTGCACTCAAAGCCAAACGCAGATCCACCTCGCCGCAACACAAGAACGGATCGTTCCCGGAGCCGCGAGAGCAAATGGCAGCGTCCCGGTTATACTCGGCGATTGAATTACAGAGTCGCATTCGCGAACTGATCAAACTCGCGAAGGAACAAGGCTATCTCACATTTGACGACTTAAACGAGGCGTTGCCTGAGGGAATCACTGACGCCGATGAATTGGACCTCATTCTGACGCGGCTCCGTCGCCTCGAAATCGACATCATTGAGGCGTCAGAAGTCGATCGCTACAAGGACGGCAAAAAAGATACGGACGAAGAGTCGGAAGAAGAAGAGAGAACCGAAGCGAAGGTCGATATTCTGGATGACCCGGTGCGGATGTATCTCAAGCAGATGGGCCAGGTCCCGCTCCTGACCCGGGAACAGGAAGTAGAAATATCCAAACGGATCGAGGAGGCCGAAGACATGGTGCTGAAGTACATCAATCGCTTCGGTTTTATTGCGCAGGCCCATTTGGATCTCGCCACGAAGCTGATCGAAGGCAGGGAACGGTTCGATCGGGTGATTCTCGACAAGAAAATCGAGAGCCGGGAAAGGTATATGAAAAATCTCCCGCGTCTCTGCAAGCAGGTGGAACAATTAAGCGCGTCGATCAGCCGGCAGTTTTGTGAGGTCTCACGCAATTCCTTAAAAAAACGACCGCCGAAGCTCCGGGCATTGCAAAGAATGATGACTTCGTTGCAAAGGCTTTATCCTGTTTTTTATCTCAAGCAGAAAGTCACGGAGGAATTTGTGCACCTGGCGGATGACGCGCATCACACCTCGCTTTACCTGCAAACTGAGCTGGCCAAAAATCCTCGCAGTAGGAAACGGCGACTGCAGCTTCAGAACAAAAGCCGCGAACTCGAAAGGGGGCTGTGGTTTCCGCTTGCCGAATATGCGAAAGAATATCAGACGCTTAAGGGTTGGATGCGCCAGGCATTCAAGGCCAAAACCGAAATGGTGGAAGCCAATCTGCGTCTCGTTATTTCGATCGCAAAAAAATACACCAATCGCGGTCTATCCTTTCTTGACCTGATCCAGGAAGGAAACATGGGGTTGATGAAAGCGGTCGAGAAATTCGAGTATCGGCGCGGGTACAAGTTTTCCACCTACGCGACGTGGTGGATTCGCCAGGCCATTACCCGCTCCATTGCCGACCAGGCCCGCACGATTCGCATCCCGGTCCACATGATCGAGACGATCAATAAGCTCATGCGTGTGCAGAAACAGCTGGTGCAGGAATACGGGCGCGAACCAACCCCAGATGAAGTGGCCGAAGAAGTGCTCCTGCCAGTAGATCGCGTGCGGTCGGTTCTCAAGATGGCGCAGCAACCAATCTCGCTCCAGTCCCCGGTCGGTGAGAGCGAGGAGACTAATTTTGGCGATTTTATCGAAGACAGGGGCGCCGAAAATCCGAGCGACATGACTGCGATTGTTTTGTTGAAGGAAAAAATTAAGGACGTGCTGGAAACGCTCACCGATCGTGAAAGACAAGTTCTCGAGCAGCGATTCGGGCTGGTCGATGGATACAGCCGAACCCTGGAAGAAGTAGGCCGGCAGTTCCAAGTTACGCGCGAACGCATACGGCAGATCGAAGCAAAGGCATTGCGCAAAATGCGGCATCCAACTCGTATTCGGCAACTCGAAGGCTTCCTTGAAGCTCCCGGTCTGTGAATATGGTTGCCATTCGAGCGCAACTTCCATCTCTGCAGATAGTTCAATTGATTGGAGACTATGAATCGTGAAGATGACAAGGAATTGTGGGATACGCTCGGTCGCATTCCCGAGCCCACGCTGTCGCCGTTCTTTGCCCGGAACGTGGTGAGGAGAGTTCGTCAGGAGGCAACTCCTTTCGAGCGGGCGCGAAGCTGGTTCAGTTTGCGGAGACTTGTTGCGGCGTCCGCCGCGGCAGTCGTCGTGGTCGGCCTGGCCATCGCCACGCATCATCCAGTCTCGCAGACGCCCGCTGTGAATGACTCAGACGTGGTGGCAAAAATCGATCCACAAGATTACGACGTCGTGGCCGATCTGGATGAATTGATCGCCTTGGATGAAACTAGCGTGTGGGAGGACAAGCCAACTTTGTAAGTTAGTCGTTGCTTTGTCGGTCTTCGCTTTGTCTTGCGCTGCCGCACAAGCGCAACCACAATCACATCGGCCGGTTGGGCGACCTCCAGTCGGAGCTTCCCATGGGCGTCCGCCATCCCAGAGTATACGTGATCGGTGGCAGGCAATGCCCCCGGGGGCCCGCCAAAACTTTCAGCGCAATGCCGAGCGTTGGCTGCGCATGAGTCCGGAAGAGCGCAACGTGATGCGCCAGCGAGAGAATCTGCGCCGGGAAACCATCAGGCGCGAGACTGAGGCAGCCGTTCGTGACTCTGGCCTGCGTTTGAGCCCGCAGGAACGTGCTCAGTTTGAATCGCGCTACGTCCAGGAGCGGCGAAAAGTGGAACAAACGTTGCGGCAGCAAATCGAAAGCGAACGACAACAGCAGCTACCGGCGTTGATTCAACAGCTGAAAAAAGAGTTCCAGATTGACCAGCCAACCAAGGGGCCGGCGGCAAAACCGGTAGAGTCGCCTAAATCTAAGAAGTAACGATTCACGCCTTTTTCCGGTGTCCTGGTACAAGGGGCGTTCCTGGAAAAAGAAACTGGCCCGAGATGCTCTCGAGCCACTCGATCTGGATTTCTAGGCTCTACGTCAACTTAGTACCGATAGTAGTGATGGTGCCGGTAAGTAACGATGCCCGCCGTACCAATAGTAAGGCCTATAGTAGTACGGCTGGTAATACCGGTACGGGTAATAGTACCCGTATGGATAATACCCGTAGTAGCCCGGGCCGAACCCAACCGAGAAGTACACTTGCGCATCGGAACGCGGAGCTGAAGCAAATGCCAATCCCCCTGCCACCAGTGTAATTAAGAGAAGTTTCTTCATTGTTTTACCTCCCAGTAATTAAACAGAAGATGAAAGGAAAAGGTTTTCCGGTTTATTCGGATGGACGAATCTCCGGATAACCCATGATGCAAACGCTTTGGCCAACCTGTTCATAAGAAACGCGCTGAAGACGCAGGGCATTCGAAGCCGTTTGGGCGCCGCGACCTGGGAACGCGATTATCGGGCCTGCCGTAAGGATCGGACCCAAATAGAGCTGCACTTTATCAATGACGCGTGCATCGAGGGCCTGACCAAGAACTTCACCGCCGCCCTCGATCAGCACGCTCGTGACCCCGCGTTCGCCCAGATTTTTCAGCACAGCAGCAAGAGACTTGCGTCGATAAATCAGCGTTCGCGAAGCATGCTGGTCGGAAAATAGATGGGCATGCAGCGGCAGGTTTCCTGAGCGACTCAATACGACGCGCCACGGTTGCCGCGCGCCGGGAACGCCGCGCACCGTCAATCGTGGGTTGTCCGCTCGGACTGTTTGCGCTCCAACCAAAATCGCGTCCACCCTGGCGCGAAGCTGATGCGCGTGATGGCGGG
>Ga0193713_1000065_pt1 | contig 29185 bp, 26 predicted proteins | sample H3a2metaG_FD_143054 | JGI IMG/M metagenome (GOLD analysis project Ga0193713, IMG submission 143054) | Soil microbial communities from a riparian zone of the East river system, Colorado, United States - H3a2 | ecosystem: Environmental > Terrestrial > Soil > Riparian zone | place: USA: East River... | reverse complement strand
TCAGCTGAGACTAAAGCTGCACCTATCGAAGAGGGCCAACCTGCTTCGCACGAGGCTTACCGCAAGGCAGAGCCAAATGGCGAATTGCCGCCGCTCACCGAGTCAGTCTTTGAGTCGCCAGTGGGGCCGGCTGTCGAACAAACGGCGGAAACCCTGCAGCCAAGTGTCCCGCAGACACTTGAAATAGCTCCGGCTTTGGCAGCCGTCCCAATGCCTCCCGAAGCGGCACGATTTACCGAGCCGTCGGACGAGGAGATTCTTGCAATTCCTGCAGCTGAAACTGAAGTTGGATCGATGCAGACTTCTGTTCAGCTCACCTTTTCCTTCGAGATCGCCGCTATGCAACTGACACCAACATTCAAGATGGGCGTTTTGCAAGTGCGGCCCATATCCAAGATCGTGACTATGCGTCTGGCTCCTGACCTAGGGTTGCAGCGAGGGACAAATCCGGAAGTGAGTTTCGAGATTGCGAAAATTCAGCCTGCCGGAGGAGCCTTTGGTAATATTCGGATGGCTCCATCGCAACAACAGAAGCCAACCGCAGTTGGTTCGCCTTCGTTTATGGTCGAAGGATCGCAACTTGTACCGAATTTCGAGGGTACCTCGGTCCAGCTCACGCCGTCGCAGCAGGCCAAGGCCCGTGTTCTAGTGACGGTGCCGTTCGAAATTAACACGATCGAGTTTTCGCCGTCGTTTGAGGTTGCGTCCGTTGTCTTGAATTCGAGTTCCAAGCAGGTTTTCGTACAGTTACCTGGTGCCGAACCGAGCCCAGGCGAAGAAAGGCCAATGTTCGAGATTGCGAATTTGGAGCTTAGCGAAAGCAGCGACATCAGCATGATGCAGCTGAATCTGCTCGACCACAGCCCGACGGAGGCGTGACGAGACTAGGTTTGCCGGACTACAAAGAGAGAGATTCGGGCGACTTCGGCAGACGCTCGATCAGTGATTGCGAAACGAGTTCTGCCACGCGGGGGAGAGAACGAGAATTTTAGGAAGGACCGGAAATTGATGCGCGTTCGACGAAAAATTTGTGTCACCCGCTGTGTCACCCGGCGGGGTAAAATGGGCATATTGCTCATTACCGAGGATTGTCGTAACAATAACTCAAGATGTTTAAATGCCGCGATTTGCGGACGCTTGATAACACCAGCGAATTCCAGCAAAAACGCCGTTTTGGCCTTAGGAAACCCTTGTTCTATCCGTTGAACTACGGGGACAACAACATTTTCGATTTTAGATTTTTGATTGCCGATTGCAAACAGTGGTCTCTCGTGCGCGCGCTGATGCCAATGTTTGAGATAGAAATAAAGTCTCTCAGATTCCTGCTTTCCTTGCTTCCTGATTCAATTTGAAACGAGATTGCGGATTGCAGATTGGCTAATCCCGATTTGAGACGCGGAAAGCTTTCGCGTGCTGCCGGCTGGCGGCTTGATTCGCGTGCACGGCCACCGGATCTCTCGTAGAAAACATTGTCCCGTCTTGGCTTTGCATCGGGCGCGATTCCTAAAATGGAGGGATGCGCATATGAGCAACGGTTCGGCGCGCAAATCAATCTTCGGCACTGCTTTGAAACTGTTGAAGCTGACAGCAGAGGAATGGTTGGATGATAAAGCGCCGCAGCTGGGCGCGGCACTGGCCTTCTACACCGTCCTCTCGCTCGCGCCACTCGTTCTGATTTTGCTCGCTCTGATCGGCGTGATCTTCCGGAACGATCCCGCCGGTGCATGGACGAAACTCACCGAGCAGATGAGTTATTTTCTCGATAAAAGTGCGATCCAAGTGGTGCAGGACATTGCACGGACAGCTTCGACCCCGGGGAAGAGCACGCTCGCCACGATCATCGGAATTGCTCTCGCCCTCTTCGGCGCAAGCGGAGTGTTTGGACAGCTTCAGGATGCGTTGAACACGATCTGGGGCGTAAAAGCGAAACCTGGGCTTAGCATTTGGGGATTTTTGCGCGCCCGCTTTTTGTCCTTTGCGATGATTGCGGGGGCCTGTTTTTTACTGCTGGTGTCGCTCGCGATCGAGGCGCTGCTAAAAGGGTTTAGCAATTACATTCAAGCAACATTGCCCGGCGGCCTGACTATTGCTGTCAGCTTTTACTTGATCTTTGATTTCGCGGTGGTGGTCGCACTTTTCGGCATGATCTTTAAGATTCTTCCGGACGTGAGAACCCGATGGCGGGATGTCTGGGTGGGCGCTATCATGACGGCCGTTTTCTTTGTGATCGGCAAGTGGGCGCTCGGCTTATATCTTGGCAGCGGTACGGCTGCCTCAGCTTATGGCGCAGCCAGCTCGCTAGTTACCCTGCTTCTCTGGGCTTATTATTCGTCGCAGATTTTACTCTTCGGCGCCGAGTTCACGCAGGTTTACGCAACAGAATTCGGAGCGCGAATCGAACCAGACAAGTACGCCGTGCAAATCGAGCATAAAGAAGTGGAATTGCCGCGCAGCCCAACTCGTTAAACAATTACCGAAGCCAACTATCATTTGGGATCTAATAGATTGTTTAGTGCGACTAAGTCGGTCTCTGCGTTGCGAATCGCTCTTCTTTCTCTAATTTCGAAGGCGAGATATCCTGCGTCCGAAATCCACAATGTCTGCCGCCACGTCGAAAATCATCGTGATACTTGCCTTTCTATGCTTGATGATCGCGGCGATTTTCGGGCTACTCGGTAGTTACAAAGTGGATGCTCTGCGTACCGAGGTAGCGAGCGCGAATGCGGCCCGCGATGCGGCTGAGCATCGACGCGTAACTCAGGAAACGGAGCTCAAGGCCCGCGAGACGGGCGTCGCCGGCGAAGAAGCGAAAATCGCGGAGGCAGAAAACAGAGCCGCAAAGGCCGGAGCAGAACTCGCGCAATCGGAAAAAGAGAAAACGGAATTGCAGACCAAGTTACAGGAGAAGCAGAACGAGATCGCTTCCCTGCAAAAGCGGATCGACGAAGCAGGGACAACAGGCAAACCTTCGCAAAAACTGGCCGCTACATCGACACCCGAAAAGCAACCTACCTCTACTTCGCCGTCGCTAGAAATTAAAGCGGAGCCTGCCGAAGAAACAGCGCCTCCACCGCGACAACCGAAGCGCCTCAAAACTGCGCCGGTCACGCCGCCACAGGCCGCCAATCCTCCCGCCGCCATGTCGATTTCCTCGGCGAAAGCCCTCGCCGTTTACGCGCCCCTCCCCGACTATCCACGCGAGGCACGTTCGCGCCGCATTACGGGTAGTGGAGTTTGCGTCGTGTCGGTTGATCCAGGGACCGGCAACGTAACTGAAGCTTTAATGGCGCAGAGCACTGGAAACCAAACACTGGATAAGGCCACTGTCAGTGCATTCCGAAGGTGGGTATTTAAGCCTGGGAAAGTTTCGACGGTCAGGATTCCCGTCGACTTCACCCTAACCGGCGCCCCATACTAGTTTAGACCGGCCGGGTAGCTCCGTCCGCCATTGCTGGCAGCTGTGTGCCATCCCTCACGCCAAGCAGCCAGCCGTTGGCAATTCCCGGACTCTGGGGGCTGATCTTCGGAAACGGCGGTAACGGCGGCAGCCTGGGCGCACTTTACTTTACGGAAGGGTATTCTTAGGGACGGGCAAGTGGAGGATCACAGACTCTTCGGCGAGATACGGCCGCAGCACCGCTGAGTAGAATCACTTGCGATCCGCGGCTTGGCCCATGCGCAGCGATCCGGCACCTGCCGGACCGTCGCTACAAATCTTCCGTGATCAGGCCGAAAAGTCCGTGCTCTTCGTCGGCGATTCCAGCAGTGAAATAAACTCCCGCGCTGAGAGGAAGGAGATCCCACAGGCCATCAATCTGGAGTGGCGTGGCATCGGCTTTACTAATCGTCTCAATAAAAGCGCCGGTCGTTGGATCGTAATTATTGATCGTCCCGTCACCAAAATTGCCAACCCAGAGTTCACCCTCCACCAGGGCAAGTCCCCACGGGGCATTCAGGTTGCCGTTCGAGACGAGGCGTCTGAGAAAGTTGCCGCTGGTGTCGAACACATTCACGAAGCCGTTGCCTGGCCCGGCCACATCATCTTTCCCTTTCGCATCCTGCAAGGCGTAGGTAACGTAAATCTGGCCGCCCAAGTTGCGGATGCCGAACGGCGCGTACCCCGCCGGGAGAGTATGATCGACAAAACCGCGCGGATTCACCTTGCGAAAATTCTCGTCATAGGTCTCAACGCGCCCGGTATGGAAATTTGTCACATACAGGAAATTGTGGCCGTTGGCGACGCCTAGCGTTGCACCTTTGTAAATGGCGCGTTCGCTTCCCAGGTTTGTCCCGTTATCGACTGCGATGGCAATGGCATGCGGTTGGTCAGTTGGATTGAGCGCCGGATTCCAGCCCGAGATGGAACCATCTTCACTGACGAAGATGAATCGGGCGGGTGCCGAATTTCCATTAAGGGTGACATTGAAGAACGAAGTACCGTTGAATACAATTCCAGTCGGGTTTCCCCCGTCTTTGTTGCGTGCTGCCGTCGGAATTGTCACGATCAGCGGACGGGCCGTGCCGTCCGCCTGGTTGTAGAGGGTTGAAACTCCGGTGCCGTTGTCACTGACCCAAATCGGGCCGGTTGCTGACGGAACCGCCATGCCCCATGGATTGACCAAGTTCGGATCGACATGTGCGGCAAGGCCAGGAATATCGGATTGAATGTTCGTGGCGCGGTAACTATCGGCCCGCGCGAATGCGATGGTGAACGAGACTGCGGTTAATACAAGGAAAGCAGTTTTGATGGAGTTAGGGATTGTTCTCATGCCCTCGGAATCGCGGCGAGCTACGCTTGCCGGCGTATCAGAAAAGTAACGCCGTTGTTACTTTTGCTTACTGCTGGAAATCCCTTTTCCGCAATGCTTCAGCGCATGAGCGCCATGAGCCGGCTGCGGCTGGTGACTTCGAGTTTGCGGAAGATCGCGTGAACGTGCTTTTTCACTGTCGGCAAACTCAACCCGGCGTCATTAGCGATCTCCTGATTACTCCGACCATCGCAGACAAGTCGGACAACTTCCTGTTCTCGACGTGTAAGCCGGACGAAATGCGGCAGACTGGAGCTCGCTGGCCCGGAACGCGGAGCTGCATGACGGCGCAAATCTTCGCACTCGATAAGAAAATGCGGCTGCGCCACGGCGCATGAGCTCAGCTGTTTCAAATGGATAGTCGCTCGCAAATGGGGCGAGCGCGGATGATGCACGACTTCTTCTTTGAAACTTTTTTGCTGCACGTTGAGGCGTTTTGCAGACGCCCATTTTTGTTTGAGCAAACGGCATCGATCCAAGATCTCTGGCGGAATCCCCGATGTCGTTTTAGTTCGTTTCGCCTCCTCGGGTCCTTTTTCCCAGACCGCACAGAAGTCTCGCGCGGCCCGGTTTTGATAAATTAGCTTAAGATTCCATCGTAACAGAATCGTCGGCAGCGGCAGACCGCTCAGGAATTCTTCAAAATCCATTCGCACCGAGTGTTCGCGCTCGAGCGATCCGAGCCGGAGAAGCGCGGTCAGAATCTGCGGATAAAGCTGCCGGAGTAATTTCATCTCCGCCGGCAACAGATCGCCCTGCGCTGCCATGCGCATGATTGCAATCACACAAATGAGCCTCTCGTCTTTCCAAAAAAAGAGGCCGACGGCGTGCAGGCAGCCTTGAGGCGCCATGTATCGGCGATAGAAGGCCGATTTCATCAAACTGCTTCGATTGGAAAAGACGTCGCTAATCCGCACAAACCTGTTACGCGGTCGCCCGGCGATATAACCCTTGAGCGGCGCGGTGTTGAAAAAACCGTCAGGCATCGGAAGTGTCCACCTCGTAATCATTGGCAAAATTGGATTGTGCTGAAGCGTGAGACCCATCAAGCGATTTGGGATCGCGGCGGAGAGCAACCGCTGGACGGCTTTCCAAAATGAATCGACGCTCATTGCTCGGTGCAGGCCAAGCAAAGGCCTTTCGAGTACTGGGTCGATCACCGATTCGCGCTTCATTCCAACCCTTGGGGTTCCCCGCGCATCCTCGCGCAATCGCCATTTGTTTGCGCAGGCCCGCCTGAGACGGGCTCCGCGCATTCCCGAAACGCTCAACAATCGGGAGTTTAAAAAGGCAACCTAAGTTACCTGGCGATCATCAATCGGTGCGCGAAATTTCACCTCAACGCTAAAAAAGAAAGGAAAAAAAAGCAAACGATGAAACTCCAAATAAACGTGCCGGTCAGCGGCTTGGACTTGGCAGGCTTGCTCCAGGGTGAAGAAGGATTGTTCCTCTGCCAAAACAGGGGGCAAGACTACATTGCTGTGGCAAAGGCTGGTCACTCGATCGCCTACGGGCCAACTCCGGTTGGCCGGGTCATCCAAGAACAGCCGACATCCAGCATCGCGCCGGAGCCCTGGTTCGTCACCAAGATAAGCAACTCGACAGAGTTTGCGGAATTCCGTGGCACAACTGGAGCGCCGAGCGGCAGATAGCGAGTTAAAACAGAAAAAAACAAAAGCCTCGGTGGGGAAACTCACCGGGGTTTTTGTTTTTGGCTCACGTGCGCGCAGCCTGAGCAAGGGTTTTTTCTGACCGCTCGGCAATCGGACGATTAAAAAGGCAACCTAAGTTACCTGGCGATCGTCCAGCATTGCGCGAGTCTGATAGACGCCGATTTTCGGACAACTGGCGGCTGAACACGGCGACAGACACAATCCCGCCGGAAAAGAAAGGATATCATTAAGATGATGAACACACTCACTCGCTGGGAGCCCTTGAGAGAAATGGAAGATCTCCAGAGCCGGCTCTCGACCCTTTTTGGCCGGACGCCAATGCGCCGGGGGAATGGGAAGGAAAGTATCACGTTGCCCGAATGGACGCCCCTCGCAGACATCACCGAGGATGACATGGAATACGTCATTAAGGCTGAATTACCCGAGTTAAGAAAGGAAGACGTAAAAGTCACTGTCGAGAACGGGGTCCTTACTATCTCGGGCGAACGCAAGTTCGAAAAAGAAGAGAAGAAAAAGAAGTATCACCGCGTAGAGCGCGGCTACGGCAGCTTTGTGCGGACTTTTGCACTGCCGGAGGACGCGGACGCGGATAGGGTAAAGGCTCAGTTCAAGCAAGGCATCCTTGAGGTGCACCTGCCAAAGAACGAAAAAGCCAAACCCAAACAGATCGAAGTTAATGTCGCCTAACAGCGACGGGCCTGATTAAAGGCTGGTGGGGCTTCCTGAGGAAGCCTCGCCACGCCAATTGGGCGCCTAATCTCGAATCGATCATCCTTGCTTCCAACCGTTGCCATTCCCATCCGGTGCGGCAGCTGGCGCGTATTCCGGGACAAGATCGAGATCTTCGGTCGCTGGTTCTGGTTCGGTTTCAGCCAGCGATTTTTCGTGATGCTCTTTCGCGATGAGCATGTAGAGGGAAGGCACGATAAACAAAGTGAAAATCGTTCCGATCGTCATCCCGCCGACGAGAACGAGACCGATGGAATTTCGCGCGGCCGCGCCGGCGCCCGTGACAAGTGTCAACGGAAAGTGGCCGGCAACGGTTGCGACGCTTGTCATCATGATCGGCCGCAAACGGATCCGCGCAGCTTGTGCGACCGCGGCAAGTTTACTCGAACCCTGCCGCTGCAATTCGTTCGCGAATTGCACGATCAGGATTCCATTTTTCGAGACCAATCCGACGAGCGTGACCAGACCAACCTGCGAATAAATATTCAGTGTCGTTGTCCAGCCTTCGGTGAAAAATTGTCCGAACGGCATCTTCAGGAAAGTGAAAAGCAACGCACCGAACATGGCGAGCGGAACGGAGCCGAGCAGAATAATGAACGGATCGCGGAAGCTGTTGAATTGCGCGGCGAGAACCAGAAAAATCAATACGACCGCGAGCATGAAGGCCGCCAAAAATTTGCTTCCTTCCGTGCGCAACTGCCGGGATTCGCCGGTGTAGTCGAGCACATAGCCTTTAGGCAAGATTTTGTGCGCTTCGTCTTCGAGAAACTTTAGGACGGTGTCGAGCGATTGCGTCGGCACGCCGCTGAGGGCCACGGAGTTGAGCTGCTGCATCCGATTAAGGGAGCGGGCTACCGTCTTGTGCTGGATCGTCGCTACTGTACTCAGAGGGATCAATTGTTCATTCGGTCCGGTCACATAGATGTTCTGAAGTTGTTGGGGGTTAAGCCGCTCGGTCCGCTTGACCTGCGGGATGACCTTGTAACTGCGACCCTCGATGTTGAAGCGATTGACGAAATTGCCGCCGATGCTGGCCGAAAGGTCCGCGCCGACCTTCTGCATATCGAGACCCATCGAAGACACCTTGTCGTGGTCGAAAACGATTTGGGATTGCGGCTGGTCGATCTTCGTATCGATGTCGGAGAATCGAAACATTCCGGCCTTCATCGCTTTATCCTGGAGTTGTTTTGCGAACTCGAGAATGCGCTCCGGGTCGGCCGTTGACGTGATGACGAAACTCACCGGAAAACTGTCGCCGCCCGGAAGTGCGGACGGCATCACTGGAAACATGCGAATGCCTGGAATGGCCCCGAGTTTCGCCTGAAGGTCCGGCAGATAGGCCTTCGTCGGGATTTTGCGGACGCCCCACGGCTTCAACACCATGCCGCCAAAGCCTTGGTCCGGGTTTGTAATTTGAAACGTGAATCGCGTATCCGGAATATCTCGGAAAATCTTCCCAGCGGCGTCGGCGTAGCGAATCGTGTCGTCGATTGTCGCGTTCGCCGGCGCGGTTACGATGCCGAAAATGACGCCCTGATCTTCCGTCGGGGCCTGTTCTTTCGACGACATCATATAAAAGAGCACCGCTAAGATCGACAATCCGATCCACACGGCATAAACCGCCGGCCTCGCGGCCAGCGTGCGATCGAGATGGCTGCCGTACCAATCGCGGAACCGGTCAAAGGTGCGATTGACCACGCCGCTGAATCCTCTGTCGACATCCCCGGCGCGCAAAAGATGCGCGGACATCATCGGCGACAATGTCAGTGCAACGACTCCCGAAATCGCGACCGCGCCGGCGAGTGTGAGCGCGAACTCACGGAACAGCGCGCCGGTCAATCCGCCTTGCAATGCAATCGGAGTGTAAACCGCAGCCAGCGTAATCGTCATCGCGATGATCGGCCCAATCAGTTCGCGCGCGCCTTTCAACGCGGCGTTCATGCGCGACATTCCTTCGCGGATGTGCCGTTCCACATTTTCCACCACAACAATTGCGTCATCCACGACCAACCCGACCGAAAGCACGATCGCGAGCAGTGTGAGCAGGTTGAGTGTGAAACCGAAAAGTTGCATGAGGAAAAGCGCGCCGATAAGCGAGATCGGAATGGCAACCACGGGCACGACCACGGAGCGGAAAGATCCGAGGAACAAAAAGATCACGACCATGACGATGAGCAGCGTGTCGATCAAAGTTTTCACGACTTCGTGGATCGCGTCGTTGATGTAGGCGGTCGCGTCGTAGGCGATCTGTCCGGTCATGCCGGTCGGCAGTTCCTTCTGGATTTGTTCCATCTCGGCGCGCACGCGTTTGATCACGTCAATCGAATTCGCATTCGGCAAAACCCAGATGCCCATGAACACGGCCCTCTGGCCGGAGAACCGCACTTCGGTGTTGTAATCTTCCGCGCCGAGAACGACGTCGGCGATGTCGCTTAATCGAATCAGATTTCCCTTGTCCTGACGCACAACGAGCTTTTTGAAATCGTCCGTCGTGTGCAGATCGGTGTTGGCCGTGAGATTGACCTGAAGGAGCGAACCTTTCGTGCTGCCGACCGCCGATAGAAAATTATTCCGGGAAACCGCGTTACGCACGTCCGTCGGGCTGATGTTCAGCGCCGCCATCCGGTCTGGCTTCATCCAGATGCGCATGGCGAAAGTGCGGCCGCCGAGAATATCGGCTTTTTGCACGCCGCCGAGCGCGGTCAGGCGCGGCTGCACCAGTCTGACGAGATAATCCGTGACCTCGTTAGGCTGCAAAATATCGGAGGTGAAACTCAAATAGGCCGACGCAAATTGCGAATCCGCCGCTTCGATGTTGATTACCGGAATCTCGGATTCTGGCGGCAAATCCTTCCGGATCGCGTCCACTTTCGAGCTGATGTCGGAGAGCGCCTTGTTCGCGTCGTAGTTCAATTTGAGACGTGCGGTAATCACCGACTGACCTTGCGAGCTTTGCGATTGAATGTAATCAATGCCATCGGCGGCAGCGATCGCCCGCTCGAGCGGCGTGGTGATAAACCCGCGGACAAGCTCTGCATCGGCACCGACATACACCGTCGTCACTGTGATCGCGGCGATGTCGCTACGCGGATATTGCCGGACGTTGATCGTCTTCATCGCCTGCAATCCGGCAATGAGAATGACGAAACTGACGACCAGCGCCAGCACTGGCCGGCGAATGAAAAGATCAGTAAACGACTTCATGTCGATCCTGCATTACGAATCTGCCGGCGTGGGATTCACCTGCGGGTTTGGCGCGAGATCGTTATTGATCGTCACCGCCATGCCGTTGCGCAATTTGAAAACGCCCGTGCCCACGACCGTCTCGCCCGCCTTCAGTCCGTTCGTGATTGAAACAAGATCGCCGCGCGCTTCACCCACGCGCACAAATTGCGCGCGGATTGTCTGCAATTCCTTGCCCGTCTTCGGGTCCTTCGTTTTCTCGATTACAAAGACGGAATCGCCGAATGGCGCGTAGGAAATGGCTGAGCCCGGAATGACGAGCGCGCGTTGTTTCTCCGGCAGCACGACCTCAACCTTCGCAAACATTCCCGGACGCAGCACGTGATCGGGATTTTCCAGCGTCGCCTGTACCATAACATTTCGGGTTACGGCATCGACCATCGAATTTACCGCGGTCAATTTTCCAGTGAAAACACGGCCCGGCATCGCGTCTGTCGTGACGCGAATTTCAAGACCTTGAGATAATTTTGAAAAATACTGCTGCGGAAGCGCGAAGTCAGCAAAGACCGGATCGAGCGATTGCAGCGCAACCACTGGCTGCCCGGAGTTGATCATCTGACCAATGTTCACCTGCCGAATCCCAAGCTGCCCATCAAACGGCGCCACAATCGCCTTTTTCCTAATGTTGGACTGCATCTGGTCGACGACGGCAGTCAGTCTTCGGAACTTTGATTGGGCGGCGTCGAGATCAGAATTCGAAACTACCTTTTTTGCAGCAAGGTCGCGAGTTCGCTCCAAGTCGGTGCGCGCTAGTTCTACTTCTGCTTGCGCCGATCGCAAAAGTGCTTCCTCCTGCGAGGCGTCTAATTTGACCAGCAGATCCCCTTTCTTTGCCAGAGTACCGTTTTGAAATCCGATTTCGCTGACCATGCCGCCCAACTCGGTCGACACGACGGCGCCCTGAACAGCATTGACGCTTCCCACCGCCGACAGCATCGGCGCCCAATCTTCTTCTTTCACAATTGCGCTCGTGACCGTTTCGGGCGGCGGCGTCATCTTTTTGCCCGCCGAGATCATGGTGAAAATTTGCAGACCTTTGATCAGGATGAGGAAAATCGCCAGGCCCCCGACCGCCGCGATCGCAATCCACATTTTTTTTCGTGCTGGTTTCATTATCAAAGATTTCGCTATGTCATGCATAAGTCGGTTGGGCTTGGCCCGTGAAAAGCAGACGCCAAAGTCTTCGCGTCACTTCGAGCTGCCGCGCGCGCCTTTCCGCTGCCGTCATGGTCTGTGGTTGCAAGACGTCGCGCATCAACATCCCACGCGAGACAGCAAAAATCAGTTCTGCCAATTCATGAGGCCTTAGGCCATCTCCGGCGTTCGCCGCTTCCGGCGAGCGCGCGATTAGATCGGTCACGCCATCCATTGCCGTCTGCAAAACGTCGCGGACCAAGTCGGCGACACGCGGATTGCGCGAGGCCTCGGCGTAAAGATCGACCACGAACGCAGAGACAAGCTGCGGCGCATCTTCGCAACAATGTGCGGTGAACAAAATCTCCAGCGACTCAAGCAGCGTCGGCGCCTGTTGCGCGCGCTCGAGGACCTCATGAATTTCCTGTTTATGCCGATCGGCCATTGCGGAAATGACGGCATCCTTATTCTCAAAATAGCGATAAATGAGGCCGACGCTGATCCCAGCCTCGGCACTGATGTCGTGCATGCTGGCCTGGTGGAAGCCTCGCTTGGCGAAGCAAACCAGCGCGGCATCGAGGATTTGAGTGCGTCGATCAGGGCTCGGTTCTATCTGGGGTTGTGACATAAGGCTAGGAAGATGAATGAACGTTCATTCATTGTCAAATCGCTCTCCGCAACGACTCAAGCAGGCTACGAGTCGACTTTCCTTCAAGATCCTCGATTTAGCCACGATCCGGCCTGATGATGTGACATCTGTGGGGCCAGATATGGCCCCGGCATCGGTGCATCAATCGGCAGCCGATTGGGCTGCTCAACAAACTGCCAGATCGAAATAATCGCGCTCAAGCCGAAAAGCGCGTAAACGACAGTTTCCATGATGCCCCGGCCTTTCTCTTCCGAGCGGACCAGAAGCGCGTAGCTGGATTGATGTTCTTTGTTCATAATTTCTTTATCAAGACGTCGCCAAGTTCTCATTTTGTTTAAAGTTTGTTGATCGTTCATGACTGCTTTTAAAGTTGGATGCAGCTCCGCCGTGAATTGGATTCAAACAAAGACAAATTTGTTGCGCAAGTTCCCGCCCAGCGCGCGCTATCTTATAGGGGTTTCCGGCGGGCGCGACTCAGTCACGCTGCTGGATGCGCTTGTCGATCTTGGTTACAAGACACTGATCGTCTGTCATTTGAATCACAAGCTGCGAGAAGCGAGCGACGCCGATGCGCGTTTTGTCCGAAAACTTGTGACAACATACAACAAAACAATTGTAGGGCAGGCGCATGTCAATCTTGAGCTCGGCTCGGCCAACGTCACCGCGGTGGCAAAGAAAAAAAAGATGTCGATTGAAGCCGCCGCCCGCGAAGCGCGCTACTCATTCTTTGCCGGAGTGGCCAAGCGGCGCCGCTGCTATACAATCTTCCTCGCGCATCATGCCGACGATCTTGTCGAGACTTTTCTGATCAATTTATTCCGCGGCACAGGTATGACTGGTCTTGCCGCGATGCGCGAAGTAGCCACGCGCGGGATCGACGATGTCGACCTTACGATTGTGCGTCCACTACTTTCGGTCTGGCGTGACGAGATCGACAGCTATGTGCACGAACATCGCATGAAATTTCGCGAAGATGCGTCCAACAAGAATCTTGGGCCGCTCCGCAACAGAATTCGCCGCCGCGTGATCCCATATTTGGAGAAAACCTTGGGCCGCAACATTCGCCAGAATATTTGGCGAACAGCCACGATTGCCGCCGAGGAAGAAAACTGGATCGACAATCAAGTGCGAGTTCCTCCTCATCGCGAAGACCATCTTAGCGCGAAAGGATTGCGCGCCCTGCCTGTCGCGCTCCAGCGTCGAACGATTTTGAAATGGCTGCGCGCGCAAAATGTTTCCGGAATCGGATTCGAAGGGATCGAGGGCGTCCGTTCGTTGGTCGATCCAGCCGCGCGCGTCGCGAAGGTAAATCTGCCGCAAGACCGACATGTCCGTCGCCGCGCGGGCAAACTTTTCATCGACCTGTAGCCGTCGCTCTCCCTTGGCGCGCCGAAGCTTAGCGAAGGTGGCTGGGCGACATAACGCGCCCATGTTAAGCACGTCAGCGCCGCGAGGGAAGCGTCTACAGCAATCTCTGAAAATCTGTGTAATCTGTGGCTGAATTGATTTTCCAATGAATCCCGAAGTCCGCGTCCGTTTTGCCCCCTCGCCTACTGGTTTTCTCCATATTGGCGGTGTGCGCACGGCACTTTTTAATTGGCTCTTCGCAAGACATCACGGCGGCAAATTCATTTTGCGCATCGAGGACACCGACAGAACACGCAACACCGAAGAGGCCGCAGCTGCGATTTATGAAGGATTGCGCTGGCTCGGCCTCGAATGGGACGAGGGTCCGCATGTCGGTGGCGATTTGGGACCATATCTGCAAAGCGAGCGAACGGAAATTTACGAACGCTATCTAAAGCAACTTCAAGATGGTGGGCACATTTTCGAAGATGCGGCGGCACTGCGATTCCGATCACCGCGCGAGCATGTGCTTGTCGATGACATCGTCTGCGGAAAAATCGATTTCGATCTCACAAATCCTGGGACGCATCCCGACATGACGATCCGGCGGCCCGACGGCTCGTGGATTTTTCATTTCGTGAATGTGATCGACGACATCGAGATGAAGATTTCGCACGTCATTCGCGGTGAAGACCATCTTTCGAACACGCCCAAACACATCGAACTTTATCGCGCGCTTGGCGCGACACCGCCGCGTTTTGCCCACATTCCGCTCATTCTGAACCGCGATGGCTCGAAGATGAGCAAGCGTGACGAAGGCGCGCGCCTCGCCACTTACATCGAGCAGGGTTACGTGCCGGAAGCAGTGCGTAATTATCTTTGCCTGCTGGGCTGGTCGCCCAAAGACAATCGGGAAAAGATCGACATCGATGAAGTCGTGAAGCTTTTTGAACTGGAAAAAATCAACCGGCGTAATGCAGCGTTCGATCTCGACAAATGTTTTTGGCTGAACGGCCAATACATCGCACAAATGCCTCTCGATCGTTTCATAGAACTCGCCCGTCCATTCCTGGAAAAGGCTGGTATCGACGTCTCCGACCAAAATTATCTGCGCGCGGTGCTGTCGATCGTGAAAGAGAAGATTAAGCTTCTCAGCGATGTATCGGAATGGACTCGCTACTTTTTCATCGAGGATTACGAGTTCGACCCGGCGGCAGTCGCGAAAGTTTTTGGCAAGCCCGAAGCCGCGGAACGATTGATCGCGTTACGCGACGAGTTCACCAGGATCGAGAATTGGAATCTCGAGACTCTCGAGTCGACCTTAAAACATCTTGCCCAAAAGCTCGGCTGCAAGACTGGCGATCTTGTTCATCCAGCGCGTGTCGCAGTGAGCGGTCGCAGCGTCGGCCCCAGCCTCTATCATATGCTGGAAGTCATGGGCAAAGAGCGCGTGCTGAAGCGATTTCAACGAATGATTTCACAGCTGGGCGCGGAATGAAGAAGACTTGGAGGGACGCGCGCTGTCGCGTCCGATTTTTTGGGTACGATTCGCTGCAGCGACAGTGCTCCGCCGAATGAGAAAAAAGGAAGCTACGACGGAGCGTTACACGCTGGGTGATCTCGAAAATTGGCAGGAAGCGGCGCGCGATGTCGATCCGCCAATCCGTCTTGGCGTCTTTGGTGACCCGGTCGCGCATTCCCTCTCGCCGCAAATGCAGAACACTGCGCTCAAGCATTGTGACATCGGCATGCAATACGCGCGCTTTCATATTCGAGCGAACGAATTGAGATCTGCACTGCGCTTTTTGCGTGAGCTCAACTTCATCGGAGTCAATTTGACTGTGCCGCACAAAATCGCCGGGTTCGAGCAGATCGACGAAGCGGATGATCGAGCTACGCGCGCCGGTGCGGTGAACACGATTCGCCTTCGAGACAAAAAACTGATCGCTTCGAACACCGACGGTGAAGGATTTGTGCGCGCCATTCGCACCGAATTCTCAGTCGATGTTCGCGACCTGCGGGTGATGTTGATTGGCGCTGGTGGCGGGACGGGCCATGCAATTGCATCGCAGTGCGCGCTCGAGAATTGTGAACGTCTCGTCCTCGTCAATCGCACTCTGGAAAAAGCAAAGGCGCTCGCGGAACGATTGGGACCGTTTTTTGCTGGACCGCGGGTGCTTGGTCCTGTGGCGCGCCTCGAAGCAGTGCCATGGGACGAAGCGGCATTGCGTGCCCAACTTGCGCATGTCGATCTTATTGTGAATGCGACGCCGCTTGGAATGAATGCGAGCGATCCATCGCCGATTCCGGTGCGGTTGCTCGCGCCGCATCATATGGTTTTCGATACCGTCTATGGCCCATCGAGAACGTCTTTTCTTCGCGCCGCGGATGAAGCCGGCGGGCGCGGCGCGAATGGACTCTCGATGTTACTGCATCAAGGGGCGCTCTCGTTTTCGATTTGGTTCAACCGCGAAGCGCCAATTGATGCGATGCGCGCCGCGCTCAGGTAGGGGCGGTTCACCCGAACCGCCTTGACGATTGGCGTCAATAGCCCCTACCTGTTTTCTCGCCTGGTTTGTAAATCTGCGGAACCTCGCGATATTAGCGGATGGTAAGCGTCGGCGTAAATTACGGTGATCCGAGCCGGACTGGCATTGATCTCGCCGAAGAGCTGCAGGAGCTTAAGCACGAGCGGAACGCAGTGATCCTGGCACATAATTATCAGGTGCCTGAGCTGCAGGACGTCGCGGATTTCGTCGGCGACTCGTTAGGTCTGAGTTATCAAGCAGCCAAAACCGACGCGGATGTGATCTTGTTTTGCGGCGTCCATTTCATGGCCGAGACCGCGAAAATTATTAATCCGACCAAGCGCGTGATTCTGCCGGACCTCGATGCCGGTTGTTCGCTTTCCGAATCATGTCCGCCGGAAAAGCTGGCGGAGTTTTTGCAAAGGCACGCAGACAAGAACTATTACGTGATCGCCTACATCAATTGCAGCGCGGGGGTGAAGGCGCTCGCGGATGTGATTTGCACGAGCGGTAACGCGGACAAAATCGTGAGATCAGCGCCGGCTGATCGAAACATTCTTTTCGTGCCCGATCAGAACCTAGGCGCCTGGGTGACGGAACGGACCGGTCGCAAAATGGATTTGTGGCAGGGCACTTGTTATATTCACGTCGAGTTCACAGCGCGCAGCATCAACAAGATTCGAGAGGAATATCCGGACGCACCCGTCGTCGCGCATCCGGAATGCACTTACGCCGTGCGTATGCTTGCGGATGAAGTTTGTTCCACGGAGAAGATGGTAACATTCTGTAGAGAATCGCCTGCGCATGAGATTATCGTCGTTACCGAAGCCGGCCTGTTACATCGGCTGCGTAAAGAGATTCCCGACAAGACATTCATTCCCGGGCCGACCGACAACTGCTTCTGCGGCGAGTGCCGTTTCATGAAAATGAATACGCTGGAAAAAGCGTACAATGCGCTCTTGAATATGGAGCCGGAAATCACTTTGCCGGAGCCGGTGCGCAAACGCGCGGAGGCACCGATTCTGCGGATGCTCGAGCTGAGCAAGTAAATCTTTAGCAGCGGCTGTGTCAGCCGCGCCGAAGCGCAAAGATCTATCGTTTTTGTCTTGCCAAGCTGCCAAGGCCTGTAGAGGCAGCCGTGACGGCTGCAGTTGTTGAGTTTGCAGGCGACACGCCTGCCACTACAGAAGATCTCGCTTTATCGGGCGCCGAAAAGTGCCTACAACGCTCCGCTGCGTCGCGGCTGTTTTGTTTTGCTCGAAGGGCGATCTGCGTGAAGTGTCGAAGCGATTTATTTTACAACACCGCTGACAGGGATCTCTAAACGATGACCGCAAAAGAAAAATCCATCGAAGAACGAATCGATCAGCTGCACGCGGATGGAGTTATCGATCTTCATTTCGACTTGCTGATGGATTTGTACGAGAAGCGCGGGCAGGAAAATGTCTTGGAGACCGACTTCTTGCCAGAACTCGACGCCGGTAACATCGGCATGGTTGGCGTGGCAATTTATATCGAAGATCGCTACATGCCTGAAATGGGTTTACGGGTGGCGCTCGATCAAATTGCGCGGCTTTATGCGGAGACGGCGGCGTGCCAGCGCTTCGCCATTTGCAAAAGCTATCAGGAGATTGTTCACGCACGCAACGCCCGCAAAATCGCGCTGGTGATTACAATGGAAGGAGTCGAGCCGCTCGGCACTGATTTGGAATTGCTTCGTGTCTTTTACGAGCTTGGCGTTCGCGTGATTGGACTTACTCACGCTCGCCGCAACGCTGCGGGTGATGGCGGAATTTTCGCGCCAACTGGTTCTCCGCGCGACGGCTTGACTGCTTTTGGCCGCGATGTGGTCCGGCAATGCCAAGCACTCGGTGTGATTGTGGATCTTGCCCACATCAGCCCCGCTGGTTTCGAGGATATTCTAGCAATCACAACGAAACCTGTGATCGTCTCACACACCAACCCGCGGCGTTACTACGACATCGAACGCAATATCAGCGACGAGCAGATTCGGATGATCGGCAAGCAGCGCGGAGTGATTGGCGTTAATTCCGTACTCGTCAGCTCGCGCGAAGACGAGGCGACTCTTGATCACTACATCGATCATATCGAACACATCGCGAATTTAATTGGTATCGAATGTGTCGCTATCGGCTTCGATTTTTTTGAGTTTATCTACCGTCAGTGGCCGGCGTCAGCGCAAAAAGAGCTCGCCGCGAAATTCACGACTCCGCATTTCATTCCCGACCTCAGGAATCATTCCCATGCGCGAAATCTCACTCGCAGACTGATCGAGCGCGGATTCAGCGACGAGCAGATCGAAAGAATCCTGCGAGGGAACTGGATGCGGATTTTCGAAGAAATATTGTAGCGGAGCTCGGTGAGCGCGGGAATTAAAGTCACGCGATTTTGCAAATTGCGCGCCTGCAAGATCGCGAGTTACAAACTTACACCACGCAATCGGCGGTCACAGATCAGACAGCCGCTACGGTTTAGATTTTGTCTTGCTTGTACACCGCTTTAACGCTTCAACGGCTTGACGCTTCGACGATCTTGAAATTCGTTAACCTCACTCGCCGCACCGAAATCGGCGCAAACTCATATTATCTAGAGATTGGTCGTCATCGGCTCGTGCTCGATTGTGGAATGCATCCAAAGAACACCGGCGAGGATGCGCTGCCAAATTTGAAGCCCATCGCGGACCGACGGATCGAAGCGATCCTGATCTCACACGCCCATCAAGACCACATGGGTACGTTGCCGGTGTTGATGCGACGGCAGCCAGACGCGCGCATTTTCATGACTGAAGCGACCGCGGAAATCGGCAGCACCCTTTTACATAACTCGGTCAACGTAATGACGCGGCAGCGGGAGGAGATCGGCGCGACGTTCTATCCGCTTTTTTCACATCGCGAAATCGATCGCGCGTCCAAGCTTTGGCATTGGTCTCCATTGCGGGAACGCTTCTCGATCTCCGGAGAGCGGGCGCCCCAGGGAAAAACAAACGCACTGACATTTGAATTCTTTGATGCGGGCCACGTTCTCGGCTCCACCGGAATTCTCCTGCGGACCGAAGGCCGCACGATTTTTTACACGGGCGATGTCAATTTTGACAATCAAACGATCATGGAGGCAGCGATTTTTCCGGAGGAAAAGATCGACATCTTAATCATGGAATGCACGCGAGGCGATCACGCCAAACCTGCAAATTGGACGCGTGCCGGGGAGGAACGCCGCCTGGTGGAAGCAATTGATAAAGCTTTTACGCGCGGCGGGTGCGTTCTGATTCCGGTTTTCGCACTTGGCAAAACGCAAGAGGTGCTTGCGATGTTTTATAGATTCCGCCGCGAACAACTGCTGCCGGAATTTCCGATTTATATCGGCGGCCTCAGTTCCAAGATGACCGATATTTACGACCGCCGTTCGCACATGAGCCGGCGGCAACTGCCACGTTTGCAATTAATGAACGAAGTGGCGCCGTTTGTTCTGAATGGTCAAACCATTCTTGATGCGTCCGTCCGCGCCGGTCGAATTTACGCGCTCTCAAGTGGAATGATGACGCCAAAAACTCTCTCAAACATTTTCGCACGGCGTCTTGTTCAGAATCCGCAGCACTCGGTTTTTTTTGTTGGCTACGCCGATCCCGAATCTCCAGCAGGTCTCCTGCGCGATGCACCTCCTGACGAGGAAGTGACCCTCGATCCGGACGAACCGGCGCAGCGTGTGCGTTGCAACATCGAGCAATTTCAATTCAGCGCGCACGCAACGCGCGAGGCGTTGGTCGATTACGCAAAAAAGCTTTCTCCAACAAAAATCGTCCTCGTGCACGGCGACCCGCGGGCTGTCGAATGGATGCGAGCGACATTGATTGTCGATCTTCCGAAGACGGAAGTCATCGTGCCCAGCCCGGGCATTGAGATTGACCTCTAGAGTGACTCTATGACGCCGACTATAATTTTGGGCCGGTAATTGGTCCGACGGTCAAAGACCGCCGCTACGGCGAATGATGAGAGTCGCCTCCTGGAACATCAATTCATTGCGCAAACGCCAGGACCGCTTGTTTGCGTGGCTCGAGGCAAACAAGCCGGACATCGTTTGTTTGCAGGAAACGAAATGTCGAGACGAACAATTTCCAGTGCTCGCTTTGCAAGCAGCTGGTTATCATTCGGTTTACCACGGAGAGAAATCGTATAATGGCGTTGCGATTCTTTCGAAAAACGAGTCGCGTGGTGTGCGTCCATCGCTTTGTGATGAGGTTGTCGATCCTCAGGCACGCGTTATTGCGGCAACCGTCAGTAATATCCGAGTCCTTTCGATTTACGCGCCTAACGGACAGGCTGTCGGTTCACCGGCTTACGATTACAAATTAAATTGGTATGAACGGTTGCGAGCGTGTTTGTCGAAAGAAGAATCTGCCGAACTGATTGTCTGCGGCGATTTCAATGTTGCGCCGAAAGATGTGGATGTTCACGATCCTGAGCTGTGGCGCGGCGCGATTATGTGTTCTGATGGCGAACGGACAGCGCTCCGCCAATTGTATGAGGCCGGGTTCACTGACACGCTGCGACTGCATCACAAAGAAGGCGGGCTTTTCAGTTGGTGGGATTATCGGATGCTTTCGTTCCCGAAAAATCGTGGATTACGCATCGATGCAATTCTGGCGAGCAAATCACTGGCGAGAAGGTGTACCGCCGCCGGAATCGATCGGGAAATGCGCAAGGGCAAAGAACCTTCCGATCATGCCCCGGTCTGGGCGGAATTTGATTTGTAGCGATGCTCCAATGAGCATCGCATACTCGTGAAAATAAGGGCGACGGTCACGGACCGCTGCTAGAGAAGAATGCAATGAAGACGCAATCGGATTTGCGTGTCACCAATCCGCCACCCAAGGCGCTCATGATTTGGGACGGCGAATGTCATTTTTGCAGGCGCTGGATCGAGCGCTGGCGCGAAATTACTGTGGGCGAAGTTGATTATGCCACCTATCAAGAAGCGGCAAATCGATTTCCAGAAATTCCTCTCGAACAATTCCAGCGCGCGGTTGCTTTCATCGAGCCCGACGGCCAAACTTTTTTTGGCGCGGAAGCAGTCTATCGCTCGTTGCGATACCAAGGTTCGAGAAAATGGCTGGCCTGGAGTTACGATCGGATCCCCTGGTTCGCGGCGATCTCTGAGACTGCTTACAACTTCATCGCTCGCCATCGGGGCCTCGGATCATCCATTACTCGATTGCTCTGGGGAAAAGACGTGCGGCCGCCGACCTATTTTTGGGCACGGCGCTGGTTTCTTCGCGCGCTTGGCCTCATCTATCTGATCGCATTCGTGTCGTTTTGGGTGCAAGTAGACGGGCTTGTTGGCAGTAACGGAATATCGCCAGTAAATCAGTTCCTGCCGACAGTTCGCGAACAACTCGGACAAGGCGCCTACTCTCTTTTGCCGACGCTTTGCTGGTTCAACGCAGGCAACGCCTTTCTTCATTTCCTTTGCGGCGGCGGCGTTGTTCTTTCGTTGTTCTTGATTTTCGGAATCGCCCCAGCCATTTCGCTCTTCGCGCTTTTCGCTTTTTACCTGTCGCTTACGATTGCTGGACAAGTGTTTCTCAGCTTTCAGTGGGACATTCTCCTGCTGGAGACTGGCTTTCTGTCGATATTTCTTGCGCCGTGGCAGCTTTGGCAAAAACGTGGACAAGAACCGCCAGTTTCGCGCGCCGCTCTGTTCTTGCTCAAGCTGCTTTTATTCAAATTGATGGTGATGTCGGGCGTGGTGAAACTCACCAGTGGCGATGATTGCTGGTGGAACCTGACGGCACTCGATTATCATTACTGGTCGCAGCCGCTGCCGACGATCTTCGGCTGGTGGGCCGATCAGCATCCGGAATGGTTCAAACATTTCTCAGTCGAATTTTGCATGGCGGTGGAAATCATCGCCCCGTTTTTCATCTGGGCGCCGCGGCGTCCGCGACTGATTGCCGCTGGATTGATGATTTTTCTCCAACTTGTAATCGCACTGACCGGTAATTACTGCTTCTTCAATCTGCTCACGCTCGCGCTTTGCTTACTCTTAATTGATGACGCGGTTTGGCGTCGAAACGTAAGACAGGACAACCGGGCGGTTCGCGCTTACTCGTCCGGCGCGCCCAGCGATCGCGCCCTACCATCGCGCCCGTTGATGTACGGCGCGATCATCGTGATCATCGTTTCTTTGCCGATTAATGCATGGCTCATTTTCACTGCGTTTAAGCCGGATGCGGAGTGGCCGCGCCGCCTCCCGTTTGCTTACGAACACCTCGAACCCTTCCGGATCGTGAATGGTTACGGCCTGTTTCGCGTAATGACGAAGGATCGCCGGGAGATCGTGATCGAAGGGAGCGCAGATGGCATCGATTGGTTGCCGTACGAATTCAAATGGAAACCGGGCAACGTAATGCGCGCGCCAGGCTGGTGTGCGCCACATCAGCCGCGACTCGATTGGCAGATGTGGTTCGCTGCGCTGGGAACTCCAGAGCAAAATCCCTGGTTTATCCGGCTCGCCATTTGTTTGCTCGAGGGAAAGCCGGATGTCATTCGATTGTTTGCCCATGACCCATTTCCAAATCAGCCACCGCGCTACGTCCGCGCAATCTTGTATCGCTATCGATTCACAACGGCGAAAGAACATCGGCAAACTGGCGCATGGTGGAAACGCCAGGAGCTTCGGGAATATTTGCCAGCCGTCTCGCTGGAGCAGCTGCGCTAAGATCAGAAGTGTACTCCGTCAGGGTGGCGTACCCGCGTCTACGTCGCTTGAGAGATGCGCGTTCGCGAATATATTTCGGCGCGATGCCAAAGGAAGAACAGATCGTGACCGAAGGCACGGTGACGCAGGTGTTACCGGGTACGATGTTTCGTGTCGATCTTCCGGGACAACGCAATGTGCTTGCCCATATCTCCGGCAAGATGCGCAAGCATTTCATCCGGATCGTGCCGGGCGATAAAGTTTCGTTGGAACTTTCGCCTTACGATTTAACCAAGGCCAGAATCATTTTTCGCGAGCAGTGACGCCGGAGGCGTTGGCGAGACCTAGCAGCCCCGGTAGAATTGCGTTTTCAATTTGTTCGCCATCGCGTTTGCTGAAAGGCAGAAGCGCGCGGATAATGAGGGACAAAATTAACTGGAGATTAGCAATGCCTGAAGAGAATAAAGCAGAACAAGCCGGGTCTGGTATGACAGACGCGCATGACAAATTACAGAGCAGTAAAACCCACGCACGCAAAGCTGCCGAGGATTTACGATCCGCAGCCGGCGATTTGAAGTCCGCGGCCGGTGCCATGGCGGGAGAGTACCGCGGGAAGGCCGAACAAGCCTGGGGCGATGCGCGGGGCAAAGCAGAAGAAGCCTGGGGCGATGCGCGGGATCGCGTCCGCACATTTCAGGAGGACGCGGAGCAATACGTGCGCGAAAACCCGACGAAGGCGGTCTTCACAGCGCTCGGAATCGGGTTCGTCCTGGGCCTGATCTTCCGACGTTAACCGCGCTGCGGTCGAATGATCAGTGAGACCACCCGGTCCCGCAATCCTGCGGGACATGCAGGTTTACTGCAAAACCTGCTGGCACTTACGGGCGCACTGGCGGATTTTTTCGAAAGCCGCTTTGCCCTTCTCGCCGAGGAATCGAAAGCGGCCCTTGTGCAACTACTGGTGCTCGCAAGTTATCTGCTTTTAGCGCTCATCCTTTGTGCGTTTGGTTATGTGTTCCTGATCGCAAGCGCCGTGGTCGGTCTGGCACACCTCGCTGGGATTTCGTGGTTATGGACCGCACTGATGGCTGCGGGGGCGCATTTTATAATTGCGCTCGCTTTGCTCCTGGTCGCGCGCAGTCGAATGAGTAAGCCGCTCTTTTGCGCGACGGTATCGGAATTGAAGAAAGATCGCGAATGGCTGAAAAATCTGGACGCAACCGATCAACCGGCGAGCTGAGGGCAGAGATCGCCCATTCTCGTGAGCGTGTGGCACGTGATTTGCGGGGCCTGCACTATGAGCTGGATTTTCCGCGAAAGCTCCGAAGATCGTTTCGAGAACAAACCGTTTCCTGGGTTACAGCCGCAGCCGCCGTCGGCACACTGATTGTCCTGTTGCCGGTGCGAAAGAAAAAAATCTATGTCGATGCAAAAAGGGCTGGAAAACGCCAGAAGAAATTTCTCGAAGCTGGATTTATCCTGGGTGTATCGAAAATCGCGGCAAGCGTACTCCGGCCCGTGGTTGTCGATTTTCTGAAAAATCGACTGACAGATTATGCAGGTCGGTCGCGTGGAGCAAGAAGGTAGAAGGCCTTAAACCCAACGTTGCAGCGCAATTTACCCTGATCCTCGCCTTCCTGCATGGAAAATCGAATCCTAAAACTGCTTCTAATTAGTTTGTTTTAGGATTTACGCGCGCGCCCCTTCGCATAATCATCTCGACAACACGCAATGATTGCAAAAGTTCCGGATATTCCAGTCACATTGCATCCGCTGGGACATGTGGACGAATATCTCGAGGTCGGGCAAAAAGCCGGCGCGTCCGATGTCCATCTGGCCGTGAACGCGCAACCCATCTGGCGTTTGCACGGAACCTTGGAGCCGATCTGGCCTGACGCACCGCGATTAACCGGCGAACAAACCGCGGCCTTGGCCGAAAGTTTTGTTCCTGATGTGTACAAAACGGAACTCAATACGCGCGGAGACTCCGATTTTGCGTATGCAAACGAGTTCGCCCGCTATCGCACTAGTGTAGTCCGACAGCGACTCGGGATCGAAATTGTTTTCCGCGTGATCAACTCCAAGGTGCGGACGATGGATGAGCTTGGGTTGCCCGAGCAGCTCAAGTTACTCACCCGCTATCAAAACGGCCTGATTTTAGCGACAGGTTCGGTCGGCACCGGGAAATCAACGACGCTTGCGGCGATGATCGAGCAAATAAATATGGAGCGGCGCGATCACATTATCACGCTCGAGGATCCGATCGAGTACATCATCACGTCGAAAAACTGCCACGTGTCGCAACGCGAGGTCTTCACCCATACCGAGTCTTTCGCTGCGGCGTTACGCGCTTCGTTGCGAGAGGATCCGGACGTGATCATGGTTGGCGAAATGCGCGACTTGGAGACGATTTCACTTGCCATCACCGCGTCCGAGACAGGGCATCTTGTTTTGGCAACGCTGCACACAAGCAATGCTTCGCGCACCCTGGATCGATTACTCGATGTGTTTCCCGCCGATCAACAGGAGCAAATCCGGGTGATGGTAAGCGAATCATTGCGGGGAGTCATTAGTCACCAGTTGATTCCGAAGGCCGATGGCACCGGCCGTGTGCTGGCGCTGGAAATTCTCACGAATACGCCGGCTGTAGCCAACGTGATTCGCGAAGCAAAAACGTACATGCTGCCCGGCATTATTCAGACCGGTAAAAAACAAGGCATGCGTTTGATGGATGATACGCTGATCGATCTTTATGACCGCGGCCTGATCAGCAGGGAAGAAGCCTACGCGCGGGCCGACCAGAAACACATAATGCGCCAGCATCTTAAAATGTGACCTCCGACTTTTTACTTCTTACTCTTTGCTTTTCATTTCTCCCGTGGCCTATCTCGATCAATTTCTAAGCGTAATTGTCAAGCACGGCGGGTCCGATCTGCACATCGGCGAAGGAGAACCGCCGAAAATGCGCATGCATGGCGACATCATGCCCATCCGCGCGGAGCTGGTGAAACGCGAGGAAGCCGTGTCGATGCTGAGCGAAGTTTGCGGACCTCACAACTGGGAAATTTTTGAGCAACGTGGAGATCTCGATTTCGCTTACGAGATGGATGAGGCGTCTCGATTCCGCTGTAATTATTTCAAGCAGTCGAATGGTTTCGGCGCGGCTTTTCGTCTGATTCCTACCAAGATTGCCACGCTCGAGGAGTTGGGGATTCCTGTGGTTGTAAAAGAGTTTGCCAATCTGCGCGGCGGCCTTGTCCTTGTTACCGGCCCAACGGGTTCCGGCAAAACGACGACCCAGGCCGCGCTCGTCGACTACATCAATCAAAACTTTTCCAAGCACGTCGTGACCATCGAAGAACCGATCGAATTCGTGCACGACAATAAGCGAAGCACGATCACGCAGCGCGAAGTGCCTGGGAATTCGAGTTCGTTTGCCGCTGGGCTCAAGGCGGCACTACGCGAGGACACCGATATTGTGCTGGTGGGGGAAATGCGCGATCTCGAAACCGTCTCCCTCGCGCTTACGGCGGCCGAGACCGGCCTTCTCGTGTTCGGCACCCTGCACACGAACAACGCTCGCAAGACAGTTGATCGCATGATTGACGTCTTCCCAGCCGACCGGCAATCACAGGCGCGCGCCATGCTTGCGAACTCACTTCGTGGCGTTGTTGCGCAATTGCTTTTAAAAAGATCTGACCGGCCGGGCCGAATCGCAGTAAACGAAATTCTGATGGCTAATGCGGCTGTCGCTGCCATTATTCGTGAAGCAGCGACGCAAAAGCTCCAGGATGTGATCGTTTCTGGAAGGGCCCAGGGGATGCAATTTATGGACGACACCATCTGGGCGTTGCTCGAGAAAGGCATTGTCTCCGCGCACGAGGCTTTCATGAAAGCGATCGACAAAAACCGGTTCAAACCATTTCTCTCAGCGGAGGAAGAAGCGCTTGCCAATGCTGCCGGCGCAGCCCCAAACGATGAGAAACGCGCGCCCGGCGATTTTGTAAAAGTGGTCCGCGCCCGCGCGGCGAGGTAGAAGCGGAACCTGCGTTTGTCGGTTCCGGTTCGAGTTCCCCCCAGGCAGACTTGGGTATTGCCCCACCTACAGCTGGCTGCGATTACCGGTTTACGCTGATGACGTCAGGAGCACCGCGGTCCCCTTGAGCTTGCCAGCACGGAATCGATCTAGCGCGATGTTGGCCCCTTCAAGCGGAAAGATTTCAGTCTCCGTTCGCACCGGAACGCGCGGGGCGATCTCAAGAAATTCCTCACCATCACGACGGGTCAAGTTTGCAACCGAACAAATGGTGCGTTCGCCCCAAAGATCGGCATAGGGAAATGAAGGGATATCGCTCATGTGAATCCCGCCGCAAACCACAATCCCGCCTTTCGCGAGGGAGCGCAATGCTACCGGAACAAGCTCACCAATCGGCGCAAAAATAATCGCGGCATCGAGCTTTTCCGATGGCATCTCGTCGGAACCACCGGCCCACTTCGCGCCCAATTTTTTCGCCGCTTCCTGCCCAGCCTTGTCGCCCGGTCGCGTGAACGCAAAGACTTCTCGGCCCTGATAAAGCGCAACTTGTGTAATCAAACGCGCGGCATTGCCAAAACCGTAAATGCCGAGGCGATGCGCGTCGCCCGTCTTTCGATACGAACGATAACCAAGCATTCCAGCGCACAGCAGCGGCGCAAGGTCGACGTCGTCGTATTGGTCGGGTAAATGAAAACAAAATCGCGCGTCCGCGATAACAAACTCGGCGTAACCGCCGTCGATGGTGTAGCCGGTAAAGCGCGCCCGGTCGCAAAGATTTTCGCGGTTGGATCGACAATAAACACATTCGCCGTCGGTCCAGCCAAGCCATGGAATGCCAATGCGATCACCGATTTTGAATTGTGGAGTGCCGATCGCGGATTGCGGATTGGCGCCTTCGCCGACCTTTTCGACATGGCCGACAATTTGGTGCCCCAAGATCAGCGGCAGTTTCGGATCCGGCAATTCGCCATCGACGATGTGAAGATCGGTCCGGCAAACCGCGCACGCGGTCACACGAACGAGTAGTTGCCCCGCCTTGGGCTTCGGCTTCAGCACATCGCGCAGCACGAGTGGTTGCCGCGCTTTCTCAAGGACCATCGCGCGCATTTCGACCTACGGTTATCTACTTCACGCCGCGCCCGCAGGCATCGGCTCGCGCACTTCACCGTCGCCGCCTGGCTTGGGTTCACCTTCGTGATGCATGTGCGCGCTGCGCAGAAACGGCACTTTATCGAGAACGTGCTCCTGGAACCATTCCAGCCAGAGATAAATGACCGGCGTCACAAAAAGCGTAATCATTTGTGAGAAAATCAGGCCGCCGACAATGACAAGACCGAGCGGGCGGCGTGCCGAGGCGTCGTGGCCGAACCCGAGCGCAAGCGGCACGGCGCCCATGAGGGCGGCAAGAGTGGTCATCATGATGGGCCGAAAGCGCTCCAGACTGGCTTCGTGAATTGCCTCTCGCAGGCTCAAGCCCTCGTCGATTCGTTTGAGCGCGAAATCGACCACCAGGATTCCGTTCTTCTTTACGATGCCGAGCAGAAGAAACAAACCAATAACGCTGTAAAGAGACAAGCTTGATCCAAAAGCCCAGAGCGTGAATAAACCGCCCACGACCGCCGGCACGATCGCGGGGAAAAGCACCGTGATCGGATGGACGTAGCTTTCGTAAAGAATTCCCAGAATCACATACATGACAAAAATCGCGGAGAGTAGGAGCAGCGGCAGCGACTTAAAGAGTTGGCGAAAGACGAGCGCTTCACCTTGAAACGTGGCTTGCACACTGGGGAGTTGCTGGTGCACTTGTGCGAAGCTGTCTTCGATGAATTTCGTGGCATCACCGATCGCAACGTTCGGCAGTAGATTAAAGTTAATGGTCACGCTGGTGAATTGGTTGAAGTGATTGACCGCCTGCGGACCAACGATTTGCTTGGTCGATGTTACGGCACGGAGCGGGACAAGGTTTGCGGCAGTGCCGGTAGTGGTCGTGATCGTTCCACCGCCTGCTCCGCTCGCGCTAAAGCTGCCGCCCGTGTTACTGCGCACATAGAGATTATTGAGATCGGCCGGCTGAGCGCGCTCGTTGTCCTTCACCTCGAGAATTACCTGGTATTGATCCTCGGGTTGTTTGATTAAATAGACGTAATTCTGCGAGTAAGCCGTGCGCAACAAACTCTGGACGGCGGAAGTAGAAACACCATAAGTAGCTGCGCGCTCGCGATCGATATCGACGGTGAGATTCGGTGTGCTGTTGTAATAATCGGAGCGGACGGAAGCGAAGCCTTTGAAATCCTTCAGCTTCGTCATTAACTGATCAGCGGCGG
>Ga0193713_1000064_pt1 | contig 29344 bp, 24 predicted proteins | sample H3a2metaG_FD_143054 | JGI IMG/M metagenome (GOLD analysis project Ga0193713, IMG submission 143054) | Soil microbial communities from a riparian zone of the East river system, Colorado, United States - H3a2 | ecosystem: Environmental > Terrestrial > Soil > Riparian zone | place: USA: East River... | reverse complement strand
TTGGCACGGATACTGATAACACAATAGCCAAAGTGAGTGCACCGAAGAACAAGAAGAATGCGCCCGCCGCCGGAGAATCAGAAAATCAAAGGCCCAAGCGCAGCAAAGCGAAATTGATTCGTCTGGATGACCTGATTCCAAAAAAGGACGTTACAGGCGGGCAACAATTGCTGTTCGGTGTCACTGACCCAACACAATCAATCAACAAGCCAACAAAGGACAAATAACAAAATGAAAGACAAGAAAAAGACAAAAAACATCAAAGTCCGTGACCTGCAGCCGAAAAAAGATGCCAAGGGCGGTCGCCAGATCCTCAATCGCCAGGTTAACCACCAACAGTCCCATAACCAAAGCGTTAACCAGGGCGTTAACCAGGGCGTTAACCAGAGTTCCAGCCAAGGATAAGGTCAAAGATAAAAGAGCCGCGCCAAGGTTCGATCCCGCGGTGCAGTTCATATTTATTTCTGTCGCGACTCTCAACGAAGGAGAGTCTCACAAAACAGAAGGGCGGCGGTTCTCTCCATTATTCGCGGGCGGTTCTGGCGGCTAAAAGGGCCGCATCAGGGGCTGCTGAGCGCAAAACCGCGCGGCAAGTCGATACGCCGTGCGGTTTTTGATGTACGCAACTCGACTCCTACCGATTTTCCACAACGCCGCGGATCGAGTCCCTGAATCATGACGAGCGGTTGCCTGTCTTAATTGTCCTTTGGCTCCTTGTTTGTAACGAACTCCGCGTCACGGGGGGCCGCGCGACGCTAGATCATGTTGACACCCATGATTACTGCCCAACTGCCGCTGGCCTGCAAACCCGTCAGGTCCGGCTGCGCTTGTTTGTTGAGCTTAAGTTTCTTGGACGTTATTCGCGGCATGTTCTCGGTTGATTTCTCCGGTGATTTCTCGCTAATCAAACTCCTGGGTTAATCGCAGGAGGCAAGCTGCGGAGCCATGCTCAAGGACGCGCACAATTTGCCTCCCGGTGAAATCGTTTGAATGCCCTGCTTGTCCTCGAACGCGCGTTGCTCATGATGGTCCGTCAAACCCCAGCACGGCTCGACGCAGAGAAACGGCCCCCCGTCGGACCACAGAGTCACGTATGGCACGCCCGTGAGATCCAGTGTCATCCATCGGCCGCTCGGCGGATCGACATAGGAAAAGTTGCGCCTGCGAACATCAACCAGTTCGAGGATGATCGAACCCGGCAGTTCATTCTTTGAAAACGGCATTTCGCCACCAGGGAATTCGATGTCGCGCGTTTCCCCTGACAGATAATTATCTGGCGAAAAATATCTTCGATAACAACCGCGCGGCATTTGTAAGTGAAAACTTTCGAACGAAGTCGCGCCGAATCCGGGATGCAACCCAAACGCTACGTGCGCGGTCAATTCGGGTTCATGGTTCCGAAACTCGAAGAACACAGTCAATTTGTTGTTGTCGAGGCTGTAGGTCAGATCTACGCCGACTTTCAGCGGATACTCGCTTGGTGAAAAATCCTCCGGAGTAATGCGATATTTCAATGAAGCGCCGCTGCCCTCGCTGGAGAATCCCCCAAAGCGCCATGTCTTGGAGCGAAGGAACCCGTGATTTCCTCCTTTGATTTCGCGACCCCGGTAAAGACTTCGACCATCTTTCAACCGATGAAGATAATAGCCCATGACAGTCGCATGGTTGGCCCAACCCTGAGACGGAGTGGAGAGATCGTTGTCCCGATAAAGAAAGCCAGTCCACCGTCCGGCTTCGTTGATACGCGCGAGACTGACCAATTCCGCACCCAACTTTGAAACAATGATGCGGAGACCGTTCTCCTCATCAGTCAGAACGTCGAGGTGCCGACCGTCACGGTTTTCTTCTGTGTACGAAAACTTCATTGTATTCGGCTGGCAAGACGCTTTCGATTTCCGTCTCTGCCTAGCGTCCACCGCAATAAAGCTGGGCGACCGGAATTTGGAGTGCGCGGACATGTCCGCGCTTTAAAAGCGGCGACATGTCGCCGCACTCCAAAAGACTCATGGGAACAAACCGCGCACTTGTTTCGCTTTGATGACGCGTTCGACGCCGATGGCCATGGCCGCTGTGCGATGCGAAATTTTGTGTTCCTTGGCTCGCCTTATCACTTGTGCAAATGAATGCTCAAGGATGCGGAAGAGTTTGTCGGTCACTTCCGATTCGGTCCACAGAAATGCCTGCAAGCCCTGCACCCACTCGAAGTAAGAAACGATCACGCCGCCGGCGTTGCAGAGAATATCCGGGATCACGAAAACTTCGTCCCAGCGCTCTTCGAGAATCCGGTCTGCCTCCGGTGTAGTCGGACCATTCGCTGCCTCGGCCAGGATACGGCATTTGAGTTGACCGGCGTTCTTTCCGTTAATCACTCGATCGACGGCGGCTGGAATAAGGATGTCGCACGGCAGAGTGAGGAATTGCTTGGGATCGACATGATCATCCTGAGCGAAGGCGCGCAGATTTCCCTTCTTAAACACGTGCTGCTCCGCGGCTTTCACGTCAATTCCCTTCGGATTGTAGATTGCTGCGGTGTGATCGCTGATCCCGATGACTTTGACGCCGCTTTTGTAGGCGAGCGACAGAGCTGCCACCGAACCGACGTTGCCGAATCCCTGCACGATGGCTGTGCACTTTTCAGGATTCAGCTTCAGCATGCTCATGGCCCGCTCGATGAGGTAAACAACGCCGCGCCCGGTCGCTTCGCGCCGGCCTTCAGTCCCACCGATGGCGACCGGTTTGCCGGTAACGATTTCATTGACGGCGTAGCCCATGTAAACGGAGTAGGTGTCCATAAACCAGGCCATGATCTGTTCGTTCGTGCCCATGTCGGGCCCCATGATGTCGGTGTGCGGCCCGACGAACGGAATCATTTCCTGCATATAACGGCGCGAGACCGCTTCCAACTCGGTGCGTGACAATTTGGTGGGATCAATAGCCACACCGCCTTTGGCGCCGCCGTACGGCAACTGCGCCAGCGCGCATTTCCAGCTCATCCACATTGCCAGCGCAGCCGTTTCGCCCATCGACAATGAAAGCGCGAACCGCGTGCCGCCCTTGGTCGGGCCGAGCGCGATGTGATGTTGGACGCGGTAACCCTGAAAGGCTTTGGTGCTCCCATCGTCCATGTGCACCGGCAACGTCACAGCGACCGCGCGCTTCGGATACGTCGCCCACTCGCGGTCGCCCTCATCGATGTTCAGGTAATCGGCGATGACACTGAACTGGTCGCACGCCATTTTGAAAACCTCGTCGTCGTAAATGGTCACGGATAAATTTGTCGAATCTCGGTCGTCCATGGGAAAGTTGCTATTTGCGCTGAGGCGGGATGGCCGTCAACTGCGAAAGTCAGCCAGTCGAACGGACTCGTCCTGTTGCGAAGCTTTGGAGTGCGGCGACATGAATCTGCTTAGCGCCAAAGGCGCCGTCTCACTTCGAGCCTGGGGCAACGCCCCAGGATCCAAATGCCCTACCGTGAGCAAGCGCTGAAGGCGCGCTTCAATCTGGTAGATGCTGTTTGATTCCAAGCTGGTGTCGGACGTGAATCGCGCTTTCAGCGCTTCTGACTGTTCTTCATTTCGCGATCTGGGGCGTTGCCCCAGCCTCGAAATGAGTTCGCGCCTTTGGCGCGACAAATTCTAAGGCGATGCCCGGGATTCGGCATAGCGAATCCGTCACTGTGGTGGATTACAGTGAATGCGGACTTTCGGCCCTAATACATACGTGCAGAGTCCGCGCATCCAAAATGCGCACAAAGCATCGACAATCATGTTTCAATTCCAGTATCGTCACGCCCGAAATGAAAATTGAAACCTTAGCCGTTCACGCAGGGCATGACATCGACCCTGCAACCGGGGCAGTCGCCACCCCAATTTACCTTTCCACCACATTCGAGCGCGACATCGAAGGCGGTTACCCACGCGGGTTCATGTATACGCGCAACAACAACCCAAACCGCGAGGCATTGGAGCGCGGGATCAGCGCGCTCGAAGGCGGCGCGGCCGCGGCTGCGTTCGCTTCCGGAACCGGAGCGACAATGTCACTCCTTCAAGCGTTGTCACCTGGCGATCACATCCTGGCGCACATCGACGCGTACTACGGCACATCGCGATTGATCCGCGAAATTTTTCTGCGCTGGGGACTCGAAGCCGATTTCGTGGACATGAGCGATCTCGCTGCGGTGAAAAAAGCTTTGAAGCCAAATACAAAATTGGCCTGGGCGGAAACGCCGTCCAATCCGCTGCTGAAAATTGTCGATCTCGCTACCGTCGCAGAAATCGTGCACGATGCCGGCGCGCTTATGGTTTGCGACAATACCTGGGCGCCGGTGTTGCAACGCCCTTTTGATCTTGGCGCCGACTTAATCCTGCACTCGACAACGAAATATTTCGGCGGTCACTGTGATGTTCTGGGAGGAATTCTCGTTGCCAAAACAGAGAATGATTTTGTCGAGCGCATCCGCGGCATTCAATACGAGGCCGGTGCAGTCCCCTCGCCTTTCGATTGCTGGCTCATCTTGCGCGGCATGCGCACGTTGCCGTGGCGTATGCGCGCGCACTCCGAGAACGCCATGAAAGTTGCGGAATTTCTCGCGCAACACTCGAAAGTAGCACGTGTCCATTATCCGGGACTTCAATCGCATCCTGGTCACAAGATCGCGGCGAAACAGATGTCGTTGTTCGGCGGGATGCTTTCGTTTGAAGTGACGGACGGACGCGACGCGGCCATGTCGGTCACGGCGAAAACGAAAATCTTCATTCGTGCCACGAGTCTGGGCGGCGTAGAAAGCTTGATCGAGCATCGCGCGTCGATCGAGGGGCCCGGAACAACTTCAGCCGAAGGTTTGTTGCGCCTGTCCATCGGCCTCGAAAACGCCGACGATTTAATCGAGGATCTCGATCAAGCGCTGGGATAAAAGGGTTTCAACGTCCAACGCTCAACGCTCAACGCCCAACGTCGAATCCAGATAAGTTGAGCGTTGGATTTAGCACCAAAGGTGCGCTGTCATCCGTAGCCTGGGGCAACGCCCCAGGAATCGTGCAATGAAGAAAAATCACGAGCGCTGAAAGCGCGATTCAATCGAGTCGGCGTCTTTTCAATCCCAGAGATAGCGCTCGTCGAAATCAACGCCGTGTTTGCGCAACAACTCCCGGTATTCTTCTTGAAAAGTGCGAGTACGATGGTGCTCTTGTTGCGCCTCAATGTATTGCAGCACGGCCTCAAGCTGACTTGGGCTTACCGAAAACGCGCCGTAGCCGCGCTGCCAGAAAAAGGGCCGATAGCGAGTGTCAACCTCTTTGATCCACTTAGAGGACGCTTTCTTATCTGCTCGATCAATTTCGGCTTGCGAAAAAGTCCGCGGGAGCGTTGTCACAATGTGAACGTGATCGGAGACACCGCCGACGCGCACGAGTTCCCCGCCAAGGTCGCGGCACATTGTTGCCAGGTAAGCATGCAGGCGCGCCCGCACATTTGAATCGAGGAACGGCTCGCGGTCCTTTGTGCTAAAGATGATGTGAACAATAACTTTACTGAGCGATTGCGGCATGACGCCAATCATGCTGCAACTGGCGCCGGAAGTGAATCGCGCTGTCAGCGCTGGCGGCCTTTGCATTTTACAAGCCCTGGGGCGTTGCCCCAGGCTCGCAATGAGACCGCGCCTTTGGCGCTAAGCAATCACACAAACGCCCCGCTGTCCTCAGCGCAGTCCGGTATAGCGTGCGCAGTCCGCTGTAGCGTGCGCTGTCCTCAGCGCATTTGATATAGGATGAGAAGTTCCGCTGGGGACAGCGGACGCTACACGCGATTTCATTAACACCGGCCTTGAGGCCGGTGTCGCCCGGTGCAATGAACAAGCCGTTTAAACGGCTTCTACTGGGATGCTCGTGGATCACCGGCTTAAAAGCAGGCGTTAATGAAATCGCCGCCGGAAAACATCGATTATGTCCTGCACTTCACTTACCCGCAGCCAAAAGGCGATTGCGAAAAACGTGATTACTGCCAATGCAATCGCGATGAGCAATGTGGCTAACCTCTGAAAAAGGCGCAGACTCGCCCACGCATCCAGCCACCAGTAATTGGCCAGCCAGCAGACCAGCGCCAGAGCTGCGCCAGCAAGACAAACCTTTCCGATGCTGATTAACGTCTGGCGCGTCTCCAACCTGCGGGTATGACGGCGCATCAGCGCGTATAGCAACAGAAAATTGATTGTCGCGACCAGACTTGTGGAAAAGGCAAGGCCTCGATGTCCCCAGCCCAGCCGGAAAGTGAAAAGCCAGTTGAGAAAAAGATTCGCGCCGATCGCCAGAAAACTCACAACCATCGGCGTGTTCCGTTTGCCGATCGCATAAAACGCAGGTGTCAGCACTTTCAAGACCGCATAGGAAACGAGGCCGATCGCATAAAATTGCAGTGCGCCTGCGGTCTGCCGTGTCATCTCGGCAGTGAACCGTCCGTGCTGATAAATGACGCTGATGATCGGCGCCGCCAGCATGGCCAGTCCTATCGCTGACGGAATGGTAAGCAAAAACGCCAGACGCATTCCGCGCGCAAGAATTGCGCGAAATTCAGCGGTGTTCCCGACCGCGGCGCTCTTTGAGACGAGCGGGAGCGTAACGGTGCCGATGGCGACTCCGAAAATTCCCAGCGGCAATTGCATCAGGCGAAACGCAATATTGAGCCAGCTCACCGGCCCGTTTCCCAAGCTGGCCGCAAATCCGCTGTTGATCAGCACGTTCACTTGCACGGCGCTGGCGGCGATCACTGCAGGTCCCATTAGCGTCAGAACCGTGCGGACACCTTCGTCGCGCCAGTGAGAATCGGGGTGAAATCTGTACCCGACTTTCCACAGCGAAGGAAATTGCCCGATCAATTGCCACGCGCCGCCGATCAGTGTTCCGATCGCCAGGCCCACGAGCGACCGCGCGCCGAAATGCGGATCAAGCCAGTAACCGATTGCCACGCCGCCAATGATTGAGCCGAGATTGAAATAACTCGAGGCCATGGCCGGCGGACCGAAAACGTGTTTCGCATTCAGCATTCCCATCACCAGCGCGGCCAGCGATACCAGCAGCATGAATGGCCACATGATTCGAGTCAGCAAAACCGTCAGCGCAGTTTTGTCCGGCGACCAACTTCCCCACGTCAAAAGGTCGACAAGCTGCGGCGCGAACACGATGCCGAGCAGAGTTACTGCGCTCATGAAAACGGCTGTGAGCGTGGCGACCTTGTTCGCCAGTCGCCACGCAGATTGGTCGCCTTCAATCGCGATCTTTTTCGAGAATGTCGTGATGAACGCCGTCGAAAGCGCGCCTTCGGCAAACAAATCGCGCAGCAGATTCGGCAACCGAAACGCCATCAAGAACGCGTCGAGATTTCTCCCGGCTCCAAACAAACCGGCAAACACCGTTTCCCGAATCAGACCAAGGACGCGACTGGACAGAATGGCGATGCCAACAACGCCCGTCGCGCGGGTGCTCATTCGCCGGTCGTCAGCCGCAGCCATCGGCGAATGTTAACCACGAATGGACACGAATGAACACGAATGTTGTAGCGTGCGCTGTCCTCAGCGCATTCGGACTCTCCGCTGGGGACATCCTCCTTCGCCAAGGCTCCGGCGGACGAGTCGGACTCTACAGCGCGACCACGGGTGAGACGCACCTTGGGAATGGTTGTAGCGGTGCTTGCCGCGGCGAGCACCGACCCACAAGGATTAGGCGTTCGCCGTGGCGAACGCGTCTACAACGACTCGATGCGCATTTACGAAAGCAAAAACTTCGCCCTTCACCACGAATCCGGCAGCTGCCGGACAAATGGACACCAATACATTTACATTTAAGCAACCGCGGATGCCGCAGATCACACGGATGAGATTTGGAGTGCGCGGACATGTCCGCGCTTTTTAAAGCGGCGACGTGTCGCCGCAGTCCAAAGCCGTGCTCGCCGCGGCGAACGCCTATAGGGATTAGTGATTTGTTGTAGGGCGTTTGACTCATTCGCTCCCGCTCACTCGGCCTGCGGCTTACCCGCCTGTGTGCGGGCGTCTCGCCGTTGGTTTCGGCGGCTCCCCGAAACGATCTTTGTCTTCGCGCCCGAAAAGTCCGTCGTGGCGAGACGCAACGGCCAGCACCCGGGACGGGCGCGCTCCCCAATCCGGACGTCCTGTAGCCACGCGCCTGTGGGCCGTCGCAAACAAACGGCGCGCAGCGCCGTGGCTACAACATATCCTTGTTATCCGCGCAATCCGCGGTCGCTCGCCCCTACAACATTCGTGTCCATTCGTGGTTTAAAGTTATCGCCACTTCTCTAGCAAGAGACCGGGAACATGGCCAAATTCTTCGGTGTTAGCGGTAACCAGCGTCAGATCGAGAACGAGCGCGTGACCGGCAATCAACAAATCGTAAGGACCGATTGGCGTTCCCGCTGTCTCCAATTCAAAACGTAATGCACCGGCACGGCGAGCAGCGTCAGGATCGAATGAGATTTCTTCGACAACATCGAGCAGCGTTTCCACCTTCTGCGCTTCGCGTCGCGGGTCCCGTGCGCGAGCGGCTCCGACAAACAGTTCAAAACTGGTAATGGCTGAGATCCCGCAATCATCGGGCGCGAGTGCCCGCAATTTTTCGATGACCGGCGAGACGTTGCGCAGCAGATCGACGCAAGTGTCGGTATCCAGCAGGTATTGCACGCAAATCCGTTCAGAGTTGGGGCGCTGGCGGAAGGCTGCCTTGATTCGGGCGCCGGAAAGCCCGGTCGCTAATCCGTATCTTCTTAAAAAAATTCCGCGGCCAACGCCGCTTCGATTTTGGCTCGATGATCACCGCCTTGCCCTCTCTTCGAATGAACACTTCGGTTCCATCGAACCGATAATCCTTTGGAAGCCGGACCGCTTGCGAACCCCCGGTCGTAAACAGTTTGGCTGAATCCATGTAGATACAATATCTATAGACCGTGACTGATCAAGTAACCACAAATGTTGTAGGGCGTCTGTGTCAGACGCCGGTGATCTCAACCGCGGATGACGCGGATCTCACGGATAAGATTTGGAGTGCGCGGACATGTCCGCGCTTTTTAAAGCGGTGACGTGTCGCCGCAGTCCAAAGCGATGCTCGCCGCCGAGAACGCCCTGCAAAATTCACGTGCCCTGTAGCCGGCATCGTTGATGCCGGCCGGTTGCGATTCAAAGGCGGACCGGGATCACCGATCCCGGCTACAACAACGATCCCAGCCATACAAAAGCAGCGGCCGCAGCCCGCTCCACCAGGCTGCGGCCTATCCACTTCACAGCAGCCGCGGTAACTAACCGCGGCCCTTAACCTCGTTGGAGGAATGCGCAATCATTACGACATTGTAATGTTTGGCAAGCCCAAATTTTTGCCGCGAAACTTACATTCGCGTTGCGCATTTTGACATCCTTTCCACGAGAGGACTGTAGTCGCTCAATGACAGTAATGTAATACTAAACCTTTGGACGGCCTTTTGATAGGGCAGTAGGTTGAAGACAACTATGAAAACGACGAAAGCAGTCCTAGCGATAGCAATCGGCGTCGGGCTTACTTTGGGCGCGGCAGCTCAACCTGGAAAACATCCCGGAGAAAAGGTCGACCTAAAGTCGCTCCCCGCATCTGTCCAACAGACAATTAACGAAAAGGCGGCAGGCGGACAGATCGTTAAGGTATTAAGGGAAGACGATCCTGATGGTAAGTGGAATTACGAGGTGTTCGTCAAAGCGAACGGTAAAGAGTCGGGATTCGAGATCGACCCGAATGGGAAGTTCGTGAAACACCACGGCGAATAATCCACAGCGCTGCTTGAACAGTATTCAGCTGTTCTCGCGAATGGCTGGGTGGGTGGATTAGAATCTGCGCCGGTGATGTTCCTTAGATCCTTGTACGCCGGGGCACCCCGCGTCTTCGACGCGAATAGGAATTGTGTGGGTGAGCGGAATGTGGGAGTCCCGACCATCGCGGCACTGAGGCCGCTCCCACGTTTAATATAGCGGTGCTCGCCGCGGCGGGCAGGCTGCGGATAACACGGATGAGATTTGGAGTGCGCGGACATGTCCGCGCTTTTAAAGCGGCGATCCCGCGCCTGCGGGACCGCAGTCCAAAAATCGGGCACATTTGTCTACGTTTCCCTCGTACAAAACGGTTAGCGCCAAAGGCGCTATCTCAAACCAGCCTGGGGCATCGCCCCAGGATTATGGAAATCCGAAAACATCAGCGCTGAGAGCGCGATTCACTTCCGCGCTAAATTCGATGCAAGAATACCGTGAGTTATTCCGAAGGCCTTCGGGGAACGAAGGCTTTCATTCTGTCCAAAGCCCGTCGTCGCGAGACGCAAACGACCAGCACCCGGACGGACGCGCTCCAGGCTGAAAACGAGGCGCGCCCTGGGCGCTAATCACGTGCTCGTGAAGTAGGACAGAGCGCTTAATCAGCGAAGCCGTTCTTCCGCTGCATCATGGCGGCGCTCCGCCCATCTCGCAGTACCACTCGACCTTTGTCATTTGGCCGGCCACAACATCTGCTTCCCATGGGCCGCATCGGCGGATCTCGCTTTTTTCCGGCTGCGAGACGGTGTAGTGACCGGGCGCTACTAAAACTCGAAATCGACCCTGCTCATCTGTGATAAAGGACGCAACGACGGCTTTTTCCTTTACCACGTCGAAAGGAGCGTTCAACAGGGGCTCGGGACTGGGAACAGCTTCTCTGCTCATTCTCGGAGGAGTCGGACTAATCGCAATGACTCCTGAGATGCCTGCAGCCGATTCGGATAGCGTTTGGCCCGACAAAAAACACGAAGGGGTAAAGAGAAGCGCCAGCATTTTTGCACGTTTTTGAGGATGCATGCTCTAACTAGTCTCACGAGCTGCCAGCCGGTCAATAAGCTGAAAAGAAGACCAGAACCCCTGCCGCTCAATGGTAGCCAGTTAATTACTCTCTAGGAGCAGCCCGAGACGATGTTGGCGTAGCCCCATTAGCCGTTCGGCGAATTTCTGGGAAGCGCGCCCGCCTCGGGGGCTGTGACTCCGAAAGCTTTCCCGAGTCACGGACTTCCCCAAGGATCAAAGGTCGTCGTCGCGAGGACGCAACGACCAACACGTGAGAGGCGTACGCTCCCCAATCCATCATCCGTGTTATCCGTGTTATCCGTGGTCGCTCCCCTAAAATCCGTTCTATCCGTGGTCAAACCATTTTCTGTAGAGGCAGCCGTGCCGGGCTGCGAACTTCTGGGGAGCACGCCCGTCCCCTTGGCCCGCCGTAGCCTTGGCGAAGGCGGCGGGTGTTGGCGAAGGTGTCCCGCCTTCGCGAACTTCTGAATAAGCAAAGGTCGTCGTCGCGAGGACGCAACGACCAACACGCGAGAAGCGTACGCTCCCCAATCCATCATCCGTGTTATCCGTGTTATCCGTGGTCGCTCCCCTAAAATCCGTTCTATCCGTGGTCAAACCATTTTCTGTAGAGGCAGCCGTGCCGGCCGCGATGCCCTGGATTGTCGCAGGCGGCACGCCAATTCGACTTCGCTCAGGGCACGCTCTGCCACCACAGCGGCAAACAAACGGCGCGCAGCGCCGTGGCTACAACATATCCGTGTTATCCGTGCGATCCGTGGTCGAAATCACCGGCGTTCGCCCCGGCGAACACCCTGCAAAATTCGCCTGCCCTGTAGCCGGCATCGTTGATGCCGGCCGGTTGCGATCCAAAAACGGACCGGGATCACCGATCCCGGTTACAACTACAGATTCGTGTTATTCGTAGCCTGCCCGCCGTAGCCTTAGCGAAGGAGGGTTATCCGTGGTTGATCACCAAAAAAGAAGCGCCGGGAGGAGTTACCCTCCCAGCGCTGTCTTCTCTCTACGCCTCGAATTGTTCCCGGGGTTACTTCGTGGCGAGCCTGAATTGGATACTGCCGTATTTGAGAACGATCACGAACGTGTGGGTGTAACCCGCGTCCAGATTGCCACTGTCCATGTTAACTGCCAGCGGAGTCCCTGCATTTTGGATCCGCTTTATTCGCGGAGAAAACGGGCAATCGAACTGTCCGCGGTGCGTTCCAATTTCTACTTCGTAACTTTTTACTTCAGCGCATCCTCAAGCACCTGCTTTAGTTGTGATGTGTAGGAGGCGCTGAAACCGACGAAGCGTTTCAAGATTCGACCATCGCGCGAGATGACGAAAATTTGCGGAATTGCGTCGTGTCCCTGCATCAGAGGCGCAGCAACTTCGACAGGGGCCCAGCCAATCCGGTAATCAATTTGAAAGTCTTGCATGAATTTACGGACTTTTTCAGCCGACGCCTCCGGATTCTCGGTCGAAAGCCCGACGATCTCCACTCCACGGGATTGAAACTCCTTATGCAGCTTTACGAGCTCAGGAATTTCTCGCCGGCACGGCCCGCACCAGGTTGCCCAAAAGTTAACCACCGCCACCTTTCCGAAGAAGTCGGCCAGCTTGAAAGGCGAGCCGTTTACATCCTTTAGCGGTGCGACGGAGACTGCGGGCGGCAAGTCAGGCGCAGGTGGCGCGGCGGTCACGGCCGGGGCGGGTGCGGGTGCGGACGCGTTGGCATTCACCGGGTTCGGAGTCGTCGCGGCTGCCACGGGAACAAGGCCGCCAATGTGGTAGCTGACAATCGCCAGCGGCAAAATCACAGCCAAACGCGCGGCCACGCTCATAATGCGTCCGCGGGTCCAGACTTTTTCGTCGGGCTGCAACTCTTTTAATTTAGCTAGCATCTCTGAATCCATTTCCTCTCTTCTCATTTACCAAACGATACCATCCTTGTTTGCAAATGCAGGCGCAAGTTTCGCTGGCTCTTTAGCGCAATTCGCTTCGTCTGAAAATGCTCTCGAGAGGTCGAGCGAATAGATTTGATGAGATGAGCTAGCTTTTCGACAGCCGGGAGGTTGGGCTCGTGCGTCTCCCCATGTCAAGGTTGAAGAATCTAGGTTCAACGTCGCGGAGAAGAGCGTAAAACTTGTTGCGAGCGGTCTAATAACGGCCTGCAGCCAACAGCACCAATGATCAATCGATGGTGTAATCATTGAACCCGACTCGTCGAGATAGCTCGGCCGCCGTGACAACCGGTCTTTTGTTCACCGTGATTGCAAGTTATCACAAACGTTCGATGTTTGCCCGTTTGCGCCCCGACTGCCGAATCGCTAAAATGCGACGCGAAAAACCGCAAAGAAGTGTAGCCGTCCTGAATGTCAAAGAGACGCAAAAAACCCAAGAAGACGCGCAGCTCTCAGTCCGCAAGGGCCCCTCAGGGCAAATCAACGATCGTGAAGCCAGGGCCCTCAGCAAAGGCTCTCGAATCGAGCCCTCTAGTTCGTTTCGACAGGAAGACCATAGTTTTTTTATTGGTTCTGCTTACAGCTTATTTTGCGCTTAGTCTCCTAAAAGTCCACACCTCATCAATTGCCAACTGGGACGTCATGTTTGGAAAACCAGCACCTCAGTCTGTCCTTCTCGGAAAGCCCAGATTTATCAGAATGGACGAGTGGATGGTAAGCTCGCCGGCCATTTTAAGTCAGTACGCACTGGGAATGCCCGTGAGAAATGACACGCTTGGTGGCGTAACGACACCCGTCGTATGGGGTTTGCCAGTCAAAGACGTGAGCACGATCTTACGACCCGTCCTCTGGTCCTATTTTATTTTCGACGTTGAACGCGCATTCGCCTTCGCGTGGAACTTCAAAATTTTCATTTTTCTAATCAGCACCTTTCTGACATTAATGCTCCTGACGCGCAACAGCTTTTCACTTTCCGTCTGTGGGGCGTTTTTTATCTTCTTTTCCGGGGCCGTGCAGTGGTGGTCATACTCCATTGCCGATTACATGCTGTATCTGAACGGAATCTTCATTTCTCTGATTTACATTATGTACGGTAAGAAGAGATGGCCGCTCATTCTCGCCGGTATTACGCTGTTGATAAGCGCTTACGGTTTCATTTTTAATCTCTACCCGCCTTTTCAGGTCCCACTGGTTCATCTCTACCTTCTCATCTTTGTCGGATATTTGCTTACGCACAAAGACTTTCTGAGTATTAAGCAGTACGTTTTAGCAAAGACTATAGTAGTAATCGTTGTCGTTCTGATCTTTACTCTTTTTGCTTACCATTATTACCTTCTGGTCAGAAACACCTACGCCATAATGCTCAATACGCTGTACCCCGGCAGGAGGTTTTCAACGGGCGGCGATTTACTAAGTGGAAAGTTATTCGGAGAATTCTTTGGAATCTTTATGAGCGATAAGCATTTCCCGCGACAGTGGGGGAACATCTGCGAAGCCAGCGGGTTTTTTATGTTCTTTCCAATCGTGTTTTATGGGATGGTGTACGATTATGTTAAGACTAAGAGGATTGATCCACTACTCATTTCCTTATCCGCCTTCATCGTGGCCGGCCTGATTTATGTTCTCATAGGCTTCCCTGCCGTGCTCAGCAAGGCAACTCTAATATCAATGTCACCAGCGAAGCGTTTTCTACCGATCCTCGGAGCAGCAAACTGCATTTTACTCGTCTGTTATGTCGCTAAGAAAAGCGCGGCGAATAGGTTTTCCTCGATCGAGTTTGGGATACTTGCAGGCGGCGTTATAGCTTTCGCAACAATAGCGGGCCTCCATATTAATAACGCGACCGCGAACTTCTTTACCTCGGGCGAAATCACGACGGTTACAATCATAGTTTCCATAGTGTATTTACTTGTAAGATACAAGGACTACCGATTTGCCACACCGGCATTATATGTACTCCTCATGGCTATTGCTGTGTCAAATGCGACGGTAAATCCGGTTACAATTGGCTTATCATCGATTTTAGACAACCCGCTCGTAACAATAACCCGCCAGATTCACAAACAAGATCCGCAAGCCAGATGGGCCTTGTTTGGAGACACGCGCATAACTAATTTGTTGAAGGCCAACGGCATTAGCTTACTGAACTGCGTGAAGCTGATCCCGGCATTCGACGATATGAGGGTCCTCGATCCTACAGGCGACTATTACTCTGTCTATAACCGGTATGCTTGGATAGCAATGTACACCTACATTGACGGGAAAGACGGTCTGACCATGGGTAACAACTCTGACGACGCGTATACTATTTCGATGGATCCGTGCTCGCCACGATTAAAGGAACTCGCGGTTAAGTACCTCGTATTTACCAAACCGCCTACGGCGGCAGCGACAGCTACATTCACTCCAAAGGCCGCGGAAGTTCGCTGCATGACTAAAGTGGCAGAAACGTCTGGTATCTTCGTTTATAAGAGAAATGACGAATGATATAGCCGTAGTCATACCTTGTTTTAACGTCGGTGCGCATATCGCTACTGTTATCCGGGCTCTGCCGCCTGAGATTGCCTGGATCATTGCAGTCGACGATTGTTCCACTGACGATACTGCGAAGATTTTACGCGAGCTCCAGCAAGAGAATGCAAAAATCATTTACCTGCGACATGAGCGAAACCAGGGCGTCGGCGGAGCCATGTTATCTGGTTTTAGGAAATCCCTTGAACTTAATTCCGCCGTGACAATCAAGATTGACGGGGATAACCAGATGGATAGCGCGTACATTCGGCAACTGGTAAGACCGATCCTTCAAGGGGCGGCAGATTACACCAAGGGTAATCGTTTCCGAGATTTTCAGGCTTTGAAACAAATGCCCGTTATCAGAAGAATCGGAAATCTCGGTTTGAGTTTTTGTATAAAGGCCGCTTCCGGTTACTGGAATATTTTCGATCCAACGAACGGATTTATCGCGATTAGCAACGAGATGCTCAGGACGATCAACTTCGGCAGGATCCATCATCGATTTTTCTTTGAATCGTCTATGCTCATTGAACTTTATCATGCCAATTGTGTGATTCAGGAGATACCGATGAAGGCCCGTTACGGTCTCGAAACATCAGCACTCTCCATTGCTAAAACGCTAATCGGTTTTCCGCCGAGACTGTTGTTTGCCTTGTTGAGGCGAATAATACTCAGGTACTATTTGTTCGATTTTAATGTTGCATCCGTGTACATACTCTGCGGTCTGCCTTTATTCTTGTTTGGCGCGCTTTACGGTCTGGTAAATTTCATAAAGTATGGAAGCAGTCATGTGTCGGCTCCCACCGGAACCGTAGTCATCCCAACACTGCTGATCATTCTGGGCTTTCAGTTATTGTTAGCTGCCATTACTTTCGATGTGGCCAATTATCCGAAGAAGAAAGACACATTGGCCAGCACTTGAACACTACGCACGCATCAACCTATGCAGATGAGTATTTCCAATATCTGCAGGGGCGTACCGCCTTGCGTAAATTTCTCAGGAAAGCTTATCTGCGAGATATCCGGAAATACTGTCAAGGCAAGACAATCGATTTCGGCTGCGGCGTTGGCGATCTGTTATTAATGCTTCCGTCCGGTTCGGTCGGTTTTGAGGTTAACGCGGTCGCTGTGGAGTACAATAAAGCGAAGGGCCGGGCGGTCGAACTTTATCCTCCGGAAAAAGACGACTACTCCTTTACCATGGTGCAGCCTGGTCACTATCAGACGTTTACCATGAATCACGTGCTCGAACACCTTACGGATCCGGCTAGGGTCATCCGACGCATTTTCGAGAGTTGTCACCGGGTCGGCATCGTCAGGGTTGTGTTTACGGTTCCTGGTCATAAAGGCTATGCCTCCGACAAAACACACCGAACCTTTATCGACGTAACTTATCTTGAAAAGCACGCGCTTACAGAAAATGAATTCTATCGGCTGGCGGTAAAGAAATACTTTCCCTTGAACAGCGAATTGTTTGGGCGCTACTTTACTCATAACGAATTACGGCTGGTCTTTGATGCGCGCAAATGAGTCTGCACTCGTTCGCCGTAGTGCCTTATAAGGACTCGCCATTCCTGGCGCCGTGCCTGGATTCTTTGACTAAGCAGACGGTGAAGAGCCAGATCTATATCTGCACATCGACTCCTACTACGCAGGTCTCTGAAACTGCCGCGAAATACGGAATAGAGGTTTTCACAACTGAACCCAATCAAGGCATCGTGCACGATTGGAACTTTGCTCTGCAACAAGCGAAAACAAAATATGTTACCCTGGCTCACCAGGATGACATCTACTTGCCGAGATACACTGAGCTCTGCGTGGAGAACTCGGAGAAATTCAACGATACGCTGATCTGCTTTACGGGATACAGCGAAATCGCGGGGTACGGCGAGAGGCGGCATACATTAATGCTATACGTCAAACGCCTCATGCTGCGGAGTTTCATGCCGGTCAATAATTACATTTGTAGCAAGGGCTGGAAGAGATTTTCGTTGTCGTTCGGAAATGCAATACCATGCCCCAGCGTGCTGTATAACACCCGCCTGCTGCGAGATTTCCGCTTCTGCCATGATTATGAAATAAACATGGATTGGGACGCCTGGTTAAGAATGGCAAACATGGATGGCAGGTTCGTTTACGTGCCTGACATTCTCCTGGCCCACCGAATACATAGCGGCTCGGCGACTACGATCGGACTGGGAAGACAAGCGAGGCAACGCGAGGACTTGCATTTATTTCGCAGGCTCTGGCCCAGGCCGGTTGCCGCAATCCTGGCGTGGTTTTATTCGAGGAGTTACAAATCGAATGAAATATAGATCCTGGTTCACACAAAGGTTGCCAATCCTGAGATCGCTTTTGCTACTCACGATCGCCGCAGGCCTTCTTTTCTTGGCATTTCGGGGAGTGAAGATTTCAAGCATCGTACGCGCTGTCGGACAGGCGAATTTGTGGTGGGTATTGGGATCTGTTGCATTTTCAGTCGTGGCCTTGATATCCCGCGGCTATCGCTGGAAACTGCTGATTGAACCGCTCGGGTATTCGCCGTCGCTCAAGAAAACCACCTATTCGTTGATGGTCGGCTACCTGGCAAATCTGGGATTGCCACGCCTGGGTGAACTAACTCGTTGCGGCTCTCTAAGCAAAGCTGAATCTATTCCCTTCAGCCCGCTGCTCGGAACCGTAATCGCCGAACGTCTTGTTGATTTAGTCAGCTTGTTCACTTGTCTACTGCTCTTACTAATCATTGAACGCGATAGATTCGGCACTGAATTTCGTTCGACCATCCTGAATCCTATAATTGAACCGATTGCGCGCCATAAATGGCTAGTTCTGTTGTTAGTCATAGGAGTTGCCAGTGTGTTGGTCGTGTATCGCCATTTCCAATCGAGACAAAAAGGTGCGGGATCATTTTGGTCCAAACTGGTCATTGACCTGGTCACCGGACTTCGATCAATAACAAATCTAAGACGGCCCTGGCTGTTTGTATTTCATTCCGTTCTCATTTGGGTCTTGTACTTCCTGGGATTGTACTTTTGTTTTTTAGCTTTGCCTTATACGGCCGGCCTGGGATATCGGGCGGCACTGTTTGCTTTAGTGGCTGGCGGATTTGGAATGTCCGCACCGGTGCAGGGTGGAATTGGCGCGTATCACCTGCTCGTTTCAAAGGGTTTGATGTTGTATGGCGTATCCCAACAAGATGGCCTCGCTTTCGCGACGCTGGTCCACAGTTTACAACTCTTACTTATAATTGTATTTGGTACGGCGTCGCTGCTTGTTTTGATCTTCGAGCAAAGAATATCTCGGCCCGAATAAGGTGCCTTGAACGTGGACAGCATTAAGCTTCGAGATCGCATCTCTTGGCCCGTGCGCTGTCATTAAAGCTCCTTGCGCGATGACGCGGCCAGCGTTAGCTGATAACTTGCTGATAATACGTTATGGGCAAGGCAAGCAAAAGGAAATTGGAAAGGCGCAAGCTTGCGCCGTCAAAGTCGCTAACAGCGCCCTCCAGGACAAAGAAGAGAGAAGGCGAAATGATTTCCCGGTGGCTCCTGCCGGTTATTCTGCTAACCACTTTTCTCGCGTTCATACCCGTCCTGAAGGCCAATTTCGTGAACCTCGATGACAACGAATACGTGACCGAGAATCCACTCGTAAAGCGCGCTTCCAATCTGGGATCATTATTGGTCACGCCGGTTCAGGGTAATTACCATCCGCTGACCATGCTCACTCTGTCAATCAATCACATGATCTCGGGGAACGATGCGTGGTCTTATCATTTACTGAATCTGTTGCTGCATTTAATAAACTGTTTCCTGGTATTTCAACTGGCCATGTTGCTCAGCAAGCGCAACACAGTCATGGCATTTACCGTCGCGATTTTATTCAGCATCCATCCGATGCATGTTGAATCGGTAGCCTGGGTGACGGAAAGAAAAGACGTCCTGTACGGCCTGTTTTTTCTTGCCGGGCTGATCTCGTACACAAAATTCATCGACACAGGCTTGCGGAACCAATACTTCCTCACGATCCTGCTCCTGGTCCTTTCGTTGTTGTCGAAACCCGCGGCAGTTGTTTTCCCGTTGGCATTGCTTTGTATCGATCTGCTAAGAAAGCGGAAATTCGGATCAAGTTTGCTCGTCGAAAAAATCCCTTTCTTCGCGCTGGCCTTGATCGGCGGCGTAGTCGCGCTGGTTGGTCAAAGAATAGCAGGCGCCTCCGGTCGAGAAACATTCCCGCTCGTCAGCAAAATCTTGTTCGGCTTTTACGGCATCATGATGTACTGCGTAAAAGCGATCGCGCCTTTCAATCTTTCTGCCTTCTATTCATTTCCGCCGGTGAACGAGAGTTTACCGATTGAGTATTATCTGGCGCCGTTATTTTTCGTCGCCTTGGCGGCGCTGCTTTTTTATTCCTGGAAAATGAACAACCGGGTCGTGGTTTTCGGGATTCTGTTCTTCCTGGTCAACCTCTTACCGGTATTGCAGCTTGTGCCGGTCGGCAGCGCCGTCATCGCGGACCGATATACCTACATTCCTTATATCGGTCTTGACTATGCCTTCGGCTGGTTAATCTATCGTTACACAAAACGCCCGGCCCAGGCGTACGCGATCATTTTTCCGATCGCCTTGCTGCTGTCCGTCTTGACCTGGATGCAAGCCGCGGTCTGGCACAACAGCGCCACGTTGTGGGACCATGCCATCAGCACGCAGCCGAGCAACAAAGCATATGCTAACCGCGCGGACCTGTTCAGCCAGGAAAAGAATTACGATCGCGCAATCGAGTATTACAACAAAGCTATCGCGTTGAATACGATCGATTACGAGAGTTACAACAACCGCGGCAACGCCTATCTTCACTTGAAGAAATTCGATCTGGCCCAGAACGACTACCGGAAAGCGATTTCGTTAAAGCCGGACTATTATCCGGCGATGGACGGCATGGCGGCGGCATTGGCAATCCAGGGACAATACCTTTCGGCTTTGAACTACTCGAACCAGGCTCTGGCGATCGACCCAAATTACAAACCGGCGTACAGCAACCGCGCGCTTACTTACATGAAGTTGAATCGTTACGAGGACGCAATCAGAGACTGGCAGAAGTTCCTGCAATACGAGCCGAACGCGGCGGATGTTTACGATACGATTGGGAGCTGTTACCAGGCCATGGGAAAATACCAGGAGTCACTGGCGCCAATATCAAAAGCCATCGAGTTGAGCCGGGACCCGACTTTTTATCTCAACCGGTCGTACTCATTCAATGCTCTGAAAGATTTGGAAGCGGCCCAGCGCGATGCCCTGGCCGCAAAACAGGGCGGAGCGCAAATACCGGATGAATACGCTGCGCGCATGGGAATTCGAAAATAGGCGCGACGGCCGACTATTGTTTATTCTTACCGGCGATAATTCCTTCAAACCGCTTAATGTTCCCGGTAAGCTCGGGCACCCAATTGCCACCAAAGCGAGTTTGTTCTTCATCCGCGAGCTTCAGCCAGCGCATCGCTTCCGAAAAATTTCCTTCCTGCCACGCGATGATACCCAACGCATTATGGCTTCTGACGAGCATCTCGTTTCGCCATTCGGCAAATGGAAACTTTGCGGCTTCGTCGGCGGTGTAAAAAAACCGGTAAAGGAATCAACCGCGATACACGGAATGAGCTTTAGGCATCGCGTATTGGAATCTGCACCGGTATCCTGAGGCGCGCGGATGACTGCTTAAGGCCCGGGCCTGCCAGCTCGAGGCTGGTGATGTCTGGATTTCGATGCTGGATGACGAAGTAAAACGCACCACGCAGGTCGCGACCGGCATGCCCTAGGAGGGCACGGTAGCAATTTGCAGCGCGAAGCATGGTGGAGCGAGGGTTTGATGCCCGCATAACCCGCAGAGGGACGGTCCGTGAGGTTCGGAATATATTTCCCTTCACGGTTTGACAAGAGAAAAGCTGAATGCGATTGGAACGTCGATTCGAATGGAGCATCGCAGAATCGAGCCCCCGCGTCATCAGATACTTTGAGCGCAGTTGGAATTTGATAGGACCTGCTATGAATCAACATTTCAAGAGAGGCGGCCAGGCAAATGGAAACAGTGTGGACGAAGTGCGGCGCGGCGCCACTCGCCCAGCGGCGGTGGTCGCGATTGTTCTGTGCGTAGGTTTCGCCGTTGCGACGGTCGCGATTTGGCAATTCCGGAAACCACGATCGCACCAGGAAATGCAGACCCAACCGAAGGCTGCAGTTCAGACTGAAATCCCAAAACCCGAGCAGACTGAAATCCCAAAACCCGAGGCGGTTTCAAGTGTCTCGGTGCCACATCGCGCCGTGCCGCTGGAGCCTTCGACCGCTACGCCCGTCTCCCAAGCCAATCCTGCAGCTCGCCAGTTGATGGACGATCACGTCAATTCTCCGGCTCCCGTCCAGGACGACCAAAGCTATGACTTTTCCCATGATCTGAACGCGGAGACGATCACGTTCGAGGCAGTCAACCCCAGCACTCAGGTTGCAGGTCGCATGACGGTTACGCTCACCGGCGTCTTCCGTGGCAAACGGCTCGAGGATGAGCAAGCCTCTGTTGGTTCACACCTTCATGCCGATCAGCAGGCGACCTTCAGTTTCGTCCCTTATTATCCGAATTCGCCCAGCTATTCTGCGACGACCAGGTTGCAAATTTCCAGGGACACCACCGACGATTCCATTTTCCTTGATTTCGGACTCATGACCACGGGCTCAGATGAATCGTCGCAGCAGTTTACGCTGAGGGAAGTAGTCACAGTTACCGAAGATGGCGCACACGTCACATTTGAGCAGCGCTGAAACTGCCTGGTGCATTGAACACCCAAGAGTAGCTTCCATGCGGGACTGTGATCAATGAAAACGTTGCGATCGCGAAGCCACAGTGCACCGTTATTTCGCAGACTATGGCCAAGATCTGTCGCCGCGACCTAGCGCGGCTTTATTCGAGGAGCTACTGGTCAAATGAAACATAGACTCTGGCCATCAGGGCAAAGGTTATCGATCCTGAGATCCTTTTTCCTACTGGGTATCCGCGGTGGGACTGCTTTTGCTGGCGTTTCGCGGAGTAAGGCCGAACTCTCAGGTAGCACTACTCACGATTAACGCGCTGTGCTCGGCGAAGCAATGATTCCCTCAAGCCGTTTACGGTTCGTGGTGAGATCGGGCACCCAGTTTCCGCCAGCGCGAGTTTGCTCTTCATCTGCAAGCTTCAGCCAGCGCATCGCTTCCGAAAAATCTCCTTCCTGCCACGCGATGATGCCCAACGCATTATGGCTTCTGACGAGCATCTCGTTTCGCCATTCGGCAAATGGAAACTTCGCGGCTTCGTCGGCAGCGGCGAGAAACTCTTTTCGCGCACCTTGCTTGTCACCGTCATCGCTCAGGATCAAGCCGCGCCTGAAATAAACATTAGGCAGCGAGAGTATTCCCTTGTTTCGAATCCGCTGCTCGTAAGCGTCCCACGCGAGCCGTCGCAGATGATGTTTAAATTCCTGTTCGATGGGACCGCCATGCTGGTCCTGTTGCCACTCCGAAAGCAGTTGCGGCAGCCGTGTATCTCCGGCCCAGACGGCTGCAGCCAGCGTCTCTGCTTTTCCCTTCGGCAATGGCGTGCCGCGCTGTGCTGTGCCCAGCTGGCCCGCCATGTCCTGATAATAAGATCCGAGATTATAGTACGCGTCCGAGTCAGACGACTTCTGCGTCGCGCCGTACCAGACCGAACGCGGGTCGCGCCACTCTGCCAGATAGGCCAGCGTCGTTCGCGTCCACGCAATGCTAATGATCGCCAGCAAACCGATCGCTGCGAACAAGCCGCGACGACCGAATCGCTCACTTGTCTTGATCAATGCCCACGCGATCAAGATCACAGCAGCTACTGATGGAAAGAACAGATATCGATCTGTAACCGGATGTTCAAACGCGAGCGCCTGCGAAGGCAGAAAGGCAAACAGTATCCAATAGATCAAAACCACAGCGAGCGGCGAGTAACGACGAAGTAATAGCGGCGCAGCGAACGCGACGACCAGCAGCGCGGTCGCTGCGAACTGCAGCACTAACGGCGACGCGGTGTTGGGCGGCACACGATAGATGACGTAGCGGCCAAATCCCGTAAGCAGCCAGCCACTCTGAGCAAACGCCGCGAGAATCACGTAGGAATTCGGACGATGAGGGGTTGGCGGCTGTGCCGAGGCTACAGCAAGAGCAAAGACTGCGGCGGCAGCCAGGAACGGCGCCTTGTCGAGCAGCGATTGAGAAAGCGGACGCTTCTCGATGAAAAGATCGAGCGCCAAAAACACGGCCGGAAAAGCCGCCACTGACATCTTGCCGGCAAGCGCTGCGATGAACAACAGAAGCGAGGCGACATACCAGCGCCGCGCTGTGCTGCCACCTCTTCGGTAATTCAAATAAGCGAGCAACGACGGTAATGCAAACGCCGCCGCAACCAGATCCTTGCGACTGGAAACCCACGCGATCGCCTCCACGTGCGCAGGATGAACAATGAACAAGAGGGACGCAGCGACTGAAACAATTCGGTTTCCAGTCAGCGCCAACGCAACGAGAAAGACAAATCCCGCAACTATGCCGCCCCAGATGTTGCTCGAAAGATGAAAGACAAACGGACTCGCGCCTGCGAAGGCGTAATCGAGCATGTAGGAAAGCAGATGAAACGGCGAGTAGTTGGCAAAGTAAGGCGTAGTGAAAATGTGTTGCAGATTTTGCAGACTGAAGCTGCGAATCCACGGATTATTAAGGACGTACTGCGGATCATCGAGACCAAGAAAGTCAACGCGAAGAATGCCGACATAGAGGAGGGCGCTTGCGATCGTCAACGCCACAAAGGTAGCAGCGTTGGTCTGCCACGTTCCGGGCAGGAGTGGTTCAGCGATTCGGGCACTATTTCGCGCGGCTCTTTTCTGTTTCGCCGCGCTGCGTTCCTGTTTGCGGCGCTGAGATCGTGTCAGGGATTTATCCGCCGCGGCTTTCGTTTTTTGTTTGGTTGATTTCACGCTTTCAATTCAACGATCTGAAGATGAGCCGGCCATGGTCTCAAGTCTCTTTCGCGTTGCGTTAAGATCAGGAATCCATTTGCCGCCAAAGCGCGTCTGCTCCTCGTCGGCCATGCGATACCAGCGCAACGCTTCGCGATAATCGCCTTCCTTGATGGCAATGGCGCCGAGTTGCGCATGACTATAAACGGTAAGCTGTTGACGCACCGGCGCGAAGCCTTCGCGCGTTGATTCGTCCAGCGTCGCCTGAAGTTCCCTGCGCGCGCCGGCAAAATCACCGCGATTGAAAAGAACGAGACTGCGGTTGTAATACAAGCCAGGCATGACGCGCGTTCCCTTGACGCTGAGCGAACGTTCAAACGCATTCCAGGCCAGTGATCGCAGAGCGGACTGAAACTCTCTCTCAATCGGACCGGCGCGCTGTCCTGCGGACCATTCGGCGAGCAGCGCCGGCAACCGGGGATCACCTGACCATACAACCGCGGCGAGGCTACGCGCTTCTGCATCGGAAAGCGGCGAGCCCATCGGCTTGGGTCCCAGTCGATCGGCCACTCCGAGATAATAAGAACCAAGATTCTGTGCGGTCGCCGGGTCAGATGATTTCGACGTTGCTGCGTACCACACCGAACGCGGATCGCGCCACTCCGCGACGTAAGCCAGCGTCGCGCGTCCCCACAAGACTCCAATAGCTGCGAGGATCGCTGCTGCCGCGATCAAGCCTCGCCGTCCCAGCCGCTTTCCGGCCGAAATCAATCCCCAGGCGATCAGGATCACCGCCCCAACCGACGGGAAGAAGAGATACCGATCCGTCACCGGGTGGCTGAATGAAAGCACCTGCGCCGGGATCAATGCGAGCAAGATCCAATAGATAAGAACAGTTACAACCGGCCAATGGCGAGCAAGCAGCAGCGGAGCGGCGAAAACGGTCAGCAGGAACAAAGCGCTAACAAACTCGAGGCCGATTCCCACGGTCGCATTCGGTGGGAGGCGATAAATGACATACTGTCCAAATCCGGTTAATAACCAAAAATTCTGCAGCAGCGCTGCCGATAAAACATATGCATTGGGCCGGTGTCCCATGGAGGGTTGGGCCGATGTAACGACCAGTGCAATGATCGCAGCGCCGAGCACGAATGGAACCTTGTCCCACAGCGATCGCGATAGCGGACGCCTCTCAACAAAGAGATCGTAAGCTAAAAGCACTCCCGGGAAAGTCGCGACAGAGAGCTTACCGGCCACAGCGAAGAGGAATAGCAGCACCGATGCGACATACCATCGCCTTGCCGCAGATCCTCCCTGGCGATAGCGCAGGTAAGCAAGCAGCGACGGCAACGCGAATGCCGCCGCCACCAAATCCTTGCGGCTGGAGATCCAGGCGATGGCTTCTACGTGCGCGGGATGGACAATGAATAGCGCGGCGGCGGCAACCGCGACCAGGCGACTGCCCGTCAACGCGAACGCCAACAGAAAAACGAATCCTGCTACAAGGCCACCCCAGAGGTTGCTCGACAAGTGGAAAGCAAACGCATTTGGCCCAGCGAAGACATAGTCGAGCAGGTAAGAGAGCAGGTGCACCGGCGAGTAGTTGGCAAAATAAGGCGTGGTCAGAATGTGCCTCAGATTTTCAAAGGTAAGGCCGCGGATCCAGGGATTTTCCACGACGTACTGGGGATCATCGACGGCAAAAAAGCCGAGCCGAAGATCGCCCACGTAAAGCACGACTGTTGCAACCATCAAAAGCAGAAAGATGATCGCATTCGTTTGCCACGTTCCCGGAATGATGGGCGTCGAAGCGACCCCAGTCTTGCGCTCCTTCGCCTGGAGCTTGATTTTTGCCGGGGCAACAGTTTTGTGTCTGCTGAGTTTTTTTTGTTTGATGTTCTTGCTCTTTCCCATTGGGATCGGCAGACTTGATATGAGTCAGTGTTCGCGCAAAGCAGTGCGCCGTCTTTCTATTGGGGCGACAACGTGGCGATTATCGCCTCCAGCCGCTTGCGGTTCGCAGTGAGATCGGGCACCCAGTTCCCACCCGAGCGCGTCTGTTCCTCCTCGGCCAGGCGAAGCCAACGCAGCGCCTCCGAGTAGTTAGTTTGGCGCCACGCGACGATCCCGAGATTGTTATAGCTGTTAACCAGGACCTCCTGGCGTCCCTCGGTAAAGCTGGAGCGCGAGGTCTCGTCCACTGCAGCAAGAAATTCTCTACGTGCTCCCTGCAAATCATCTTGATCCAGGAGGAGTAAACCCCGTCGCAGATAGAGATCCGGTAGGATGTGTTTTCCTTTTGCCGAGAGCGCACTATCGAAACCTTGCTGCGCAAGCGTTCTCAGATGATGCTGGAACTCCGTTTCGATGGCACCACCTCGCTGACCTTGCGACCATTCCGAAAGCAGCGCTGGGAACCTGGGATCGCTTTTCCAGATGGCAGAGGCCAGGCGTTGCAGGTCGGCCTCAGAAGGCCGCGGTTTGCGAGCTGATTTGCCGAGCCCAGCCGAGATGTCCAGATACTGCCAGCCGAGATTATAAAAAACCAGCGGATCGGACGATTTCGCGCTAGCCGCGTACCAAACCGATCGTGGATCTCGCCACTCCGAAACGTAGGTTATCGTCGTTCGGGCCCACATGGATCCCAGGGCAAGAAGGAGTATGACCGCCCCAATCGATCCTTGCCGTCCTAATCTCTCTCCCATTGTCATTACGCCCCAGGCGATTAGAACTGCTGCTGCGACCGAAGGAAAGAAAAGATAGCGATCCGCCACCGGATAGGCAAAAGAAAGGACCTGCGACGGGATCAGAGTGAACAGGATCCAGTAGATCAACACCGTTGCAACAGGCGCACGCCGACCTATCAATAGCGGCGCTACGAATATTGCTATCAAGATCGCGACCGAGATGAATTGGAGCAGCAGACTCGTCGAACCAAAGGGTGTTCTGTAGATGACGTACGTGCCGAACCCTGTTAACAGCCAGAGATTTTGGACAAGCGCGGCTAAGAAACCGTGGGGACTTGGGTGAACTCCAGTTGATGGCTGTGCGGAGGCTACAACCAGCGCGATCATTCCAGCAGCGACAAGAAACGGCACTTTATCCAGCAACGAACGCGTCAACGGACGCCTCTCGATAAAGAGATCGTAAGCCAGGAACACAGCCGGGAACGTTGCCACCGAAAGTTTGCCAGCGACAGCAAACAGAAAGAGCAGCACCGATACCACGTACCATCGCTTTGCTGTCGCTCCGCCCTGGCGGTAGCAAAGGTAAGCAAGCAACGAAGGCAGGGCGAATGCCGCAGCGACCAAATCCTTGCGGCTGGAGATCCAGGCGATTGCCTCCACGTGCGCCGGATGTAGCACGAACAGTACGCCGGCGGCGATGGCGACTGTCTGGCGGCCAGTTAGAGCTAGTGCGACCAGGAAGACAAAGCCCGCTACCAAGCCCGCCCAGATGTTACTTGATAGATGAAACGCAAACGCATTAAGCCCCGCGAGAGCATAATCGAGCATATAAGACAGTAGGTGAAGCGGAGAATAGTTTACGAAATACGGCGTAGTCAGGATGTGGCGCAGATTCTCCATGCTTAGCCCACGGATCCAAGGGTTATTGACGACGTATTGCTGATCATCAATCTTGAAGAAGCCGAGGCGCAGATCGCCGGCGTAAAGTGCCAACGTCGCAATCGTCAGCAGCAGGAAGATGATCAGATTGGTATGCCATGATCCAGGCAGGAGCGGCTGTGACGTGTCGGAGGTTTTCCGCTCCAGCCTTTTGCGCTCTCGTCCCCGAGGCTCTGGTTTAACTTCGGGCTTCGTGGATTTGGATCTTCCCGGCTTTCTGTTCGACGCCACCTTGGTCTCCTAACTCACTACAATCTTGGTATTCGCATTTGTCATGACTCGTTTTCGGTTTGGGTAAGGCGCTACGAGCCAGGTGTCGAAGCACTAAGCGTCTCCATTTTCTGCCGCTTCGTGCTAATATCGGGCACCCATCGGCCACCGAAGCGGGTTTGCTCCTCCTCGGCCATCCGAAACCAGCGCAACGCTTCGCGATAATCACTGGCTGTCCAGGCGAGGACGCCAAGCGCATCGTGGCTAACTACAATCACCTCGTGTTGGGCGTCGATATCCGTTTCGCGCGATGCCTCGTCGAGCGCAGCCAGAAATTCCTTTCGCGCTCCATCCAGGTTGCCGCGTACGCCGAGCACCATGCCCCGGCGGAAGTAAAGACTCGCCATAGGGCGGTCGCCTTTCGTGCGGAGACCGCGCTCGAGGAGGTCCCAGGCGAGTGTGCGCAGATTTTCCTGAAAAGCCTTTTCAACAGGTCCGCCACGCTGTCCGGCCTTCCATTCCGACAAAAGAGGTTGCAGACGCGGATCAGTTGACCACACGTCATTGGCGAGACGCTCCGCTTTGCCTTGAGGTAGCGGTGTTACGCCGAGTTTCTCCGCCGCGTCAAGGTAGCGCACCGCCAGGAAGTAGCACGCCTCCGGATCGTCCGGCTTTCCAGGCGCTGCGCTGCTTCCGGGCAATAGAGCCACGATCCCTTCCATGCGCTCTCGACTTTTATCGATGCCAGTTACCCAGGTTCCACCGGCTTTGCGCTGCTCGTCTTCGGCCATTCGATACCAGCGCAAGGCTTCCCGGTAATCTTCCTCTTTCGAAGCGACGTCTCCCAGGGCGTTGTAGCAAAGGACATATTCTCGAGCTGTGGTGACTGTCCAGCGCTTGTTTTCATCCAGCGAGTCAAGGAACTCTTTGCGCGCTCCTTGCAAATCGCCGCGATCAAGAAGAAGCGTGCCGCGCCGGTAGTAGAGCGGGGGGATGGCGCGAGTGCCTTTGGCATGAAGCGAATTCTCGAAAGCATCCCAGGCGAGCGTCCGCAGGTGGCGTTGAAAAACTTCCTCGACTTGGCCACCGCGTTGCCCCTTGGTCCATTCTGCTAAAAGTGCCGGCAGTTGGGGATCTTTTTCCCACACGATTGCAGCGAGCCGGCGCGCTTGGTTTTCGGGAAGTCGATCTCCGCGTGGCTTCGCG
>Ga0193713_1000063_pt1 | contig 29354 bp, 19 predicted proteins | sample H3a2metaG_FD_143054 | JGI IMG/M metagenome (GOLD analysis project Ga0193713, IMG submission 143054) | Soil microbial communities from a riparian zone of the East river system, Colorado, United States - H3a2 | ecosystem: Environmental > Terrestrial > Soil > Riparian zone | place: USA: East River... | reverse complement strand
AGAGCCGCGGATAGCACGGATATTGCGGATTGGGCTGTAGCCGGCATCGGTGATGCCGGTTCCGGGCTAACGGCTGTTAACTACACAATCTGCCCACGAAACACACGAAAGATACGAAAAGGTTTAGAGATTTTCCTTTCGGAAATTTCTTTTCGCGTCTATTCGCGTGATTCGTGGGCTCGCTCTCTTCATCATTCGCATTCTCTGAATATCCGTGTCATTCGCGTCATCCGTGGTTATCTCATTCTTAGGGATTAATGGCTTTAAGACTCTGTGTGAATCTGCGTATCAACTTTTTGAAGATTTTTGAGAACTTCGTCCCGCAAATCCCGGAGAAAGAAGTGGAAGGAAGAAACAACCGCGAACGGACACGAATAAACACGAATCAAAAGCGAGAGAACCACGGATGTCACGGATTGCACAGATTCAGCATTCGACATTCCGTCCATCCGTGTAATCCGTGGTCCTCTCTCTGTTCCCAACATTAGTGTTCATTCGTGTCCATTCGTGGTTTTCCGATCCTAAAAAAGTAAGAAATAACTATTGACTTTACCCGTGAACACGGCGATAAGCCGCCTTCAACTCAGACCAACCCTCAGAACGAACCCAACAACAAACCAAAGCAAAACCCCAGAACACTTGTCCGCCGAAGCCCCGCCACTGCGGGACGAAGGTGGACCCCCCAAACAAAAACCCTCTGAGAAAACCCTCAGAACAACCGCAGAAACAAAACCCCAAATATGAAAATCAAAATTAAAAAATACTTCTCAGCATTCACGCTGATTGAGTTGCTGGTCGTGATTGCGATTATCGCAATCCTGGCAGCACTGGCAGTGCCCGCGTTAACGTCGGCGCTCTCCAAGGCTCAACAGACCGGCACCATGAACAACGCGCGCCAGCTTTACCTGGCTCAATTCCAAATGTCGAATGACGGCGCGGCAACCGGCGACACCAGTTCAGCGTGGCCGGGCGATCTGCCTGCGGTTCCAACGACCATTACGGAATACCTGAATGTGCTAACTGGAAAAGGTTATCTGAAAGGTGCCGACGCCATCAAGCTCATGAATGCTCCCAGCGCCAATTACACCGCTAATGTCACTACCACCAATGGTATCGACTCGCTAGACACCGGCACCGGGATACCCGCCCTGAAAGTTTGGATAGTCCAGGACGTCGATCCGGCGACGACGATTTTTGCTACCTCTCACAACTACGTGTACGATACGGCACTCAACTCGAGCGACGCTCCGTACGGTACGAAAGGTTTCATCACCATAAAGAAAGGCGGGGACGCGGCAATCTATAGGGTAGGCCAGGCCACACAAGCTGGTTGGCCTGCCGGTGGTACAGTATTCCAGAATTCAGTCGGCTATAAGGTCGGGGATACTATCGGAACTGCGAGCCCCAACGATCCTACGGGCACGCTGATCAACCCTTGACTTATTCGCAATAAACGAGCCCGGCTCGTTTAGTTTGATTAATTATTCAAAGCGCCCCGCCTCGGCGGGGCGCTTTTGTTTTCTGTAGCGGCAGGCGTGCCGCCTGCATTCTGATTGATGTTGCAGCCGGCACGGCTGCCTCTACAGATGATTTCCGCGGTCGGAGACCGCCAGTTACAAGCGCTGTAGCCGGGATCGGTGATCCCGGCTTCTGCTCATCACGTACCAGCGCCGGCATCAACGATGCCGGCTACAACGAGGAATCATCTGCGACGATAATCACCGCGAGTCAGGTGTTTCTCCAGCCAGTGGGAACTCCGAGTGTAGGGATCCTACTACCCCAGGCGCAGGCGTGTTGACCGCCCCTTGACCCATTCACAATAAGCGAGCCTGGCTCGTCTTGTTTAATTACTTCAACTCAGCTACTTGGCAGCAAGTAGCTAGGTTTGTTTTTGGGGAGCTAACCACGAATTGACACGAATGGCTTCGCTGACGTGGAAGCGTTAAATCGTTGAATCGTTAAAGCGGGTTGTGGAGCCATCGATTGCTGCAGTGGCAGAGCCTGCCCTGAGCGGAGTCGAATGGGCGTGCCGCCTGCATTCCGATTGATGTTGCAGCCGGCACGGCTGCCTCTACAAATGATTTCCGCGGTCGGAGACTGCCAGTTACAAGCGTTGTAGCCGGGATCGGTGATCCCGGCTTCTGCTCATCACGTACCAGCGCCGGCATCAACGATGCCGGCTACAGCGCGAAATTCCAAATGCGATTGCGCAAACCAGCAATTTGCGGCCAGGCGATCGCCGGGTGCTGCGCCTTGAATTCGGTCGGCGTATTTGCTTAGCGCCAATGGTGCGGCATTCATCGCCAGCCTGGGGCAAGCGCCCCAGGTTCCATGGATCAAAAGAACCCCAGCGCTGAAGGCGCGGCTCACTGAATCGCGCTTTCAGCGCTTGTTTTTGGTACGATCGCATTCCTGGGGCGTTGCCCCAAGCTCATGTGAGAAGAGCGCCGTTGGCGCTAAGCAGATGCGATATCGTCGAGCAAAACGCTGGGCTCGCGTTTAGACATCGATGAGTTCCAGTTCTATCTGATAGTCTCGCAAAGGGCATGGCTAAACGGACCGCGCAAAAGCAAAAAGCTGTCGGCTTTACCGCAGCCAACGAACGAACTCCGAAAGCTTTCGAGGTCAGCCGCGTTACAACATTCGAGCGACCCGACCTTCTGATCCTGGTCGGTTTGACGATAGTAACGTTTGGGATTTATGCGCAAGTTATCGGGCATCGTTTCATCACTTTCGATGACCCGACGTATATCCACGACAATCCAATGGTGAATCGCGGTGTTACGCTCGCGGGCCTCGCCTGGGCGTTTACCACCTTTTACGCGGGGAACTGGCATCCACTCACATGGATTGCACATATGATCGACAGCCAACTTTTCGGCATGATTGCGGGTGGCCACCTGCTGGTTAACGCGCTGATTCACGTGGCAAACACGCTGCTTGTGTTCTGGTTTCTCTTGCGAACAACACACGCCCGATGGTCGAGCGCGCTGGTCGCGGCGCTTTTTGCGCTCCATCCGTTGCACGTGGAATCGGTAGCGTGGGCGGCTGAACGCAAAGATACGTTGTCCACATTTTTCGGCCTGCTGTCGCTCATCGCTTACGTGCGTTACGCGGAGGCGCCTTCGATCAGGCGCTACGCGTGGGTCGCCATCATGCTCGCGCTGGGGTTATTGGCCAAACCGATGCTGGTGACCTGGCCTTTTGTCATGTTGCTGCTCGATTACTGGCCGTTGCGCAGATTTCAGCAATCAGAAGTCAAAGGTCAGCCCGCCCGCCTGCCTGCTCGCGAAGACTTTCGGAGTAGCCTTGGCGGAGGCGGGTGGTCAGTAGTCCGTAGTCTTGTTGTCGAAAAGATACCGTTGTTTGCTCTCGTCGCGGCGGCGGCGGTTATCACATTTCTCGCGCAATCTCATCTAGGCGGTGTGCGCACTTTCACAGAGGCCCCTGTTGCGCTGCGGCTGTCGAACGCGCTTGTCTCGTATGCGAAATACTTGCTGCTCGCTTTCTGGCCCAATGATCTGGCTGTCTATTATCCGTACACCGGCACGGACATACCGGCCTGGCAGATCATCGATGCAGCGTTGCTGCTGATTGGAGTTACGGCGTTTTGTCTTTCTCAACGGAAAATCCGGCCCTACCTCATCGTAGGCTGGCTTTGGTTCCTGGGAACACTGGTTCCTGTAATCGGACTCGTTCAGGTTGGCGGGCAAACCATGGCGGACCGCTACTTTTATATTCCATCAATCGGTTTGTTCATTGCGCTCGTGTTCGGATTAGCGGACATCGCGGAGAGGCGACGCGTTGCGCCGTGGCTCAGTGCAGCAATAGCGAACGTGGTTCTGCTGGTTCTTGCTGCTCTTACCAACGCGCAGATTCATCGGTGGAATGACAGCTTCACTTTGTTTAAGCACGCGCTCACAGTCGCCCCGCCTAGTGTCGTCGCAGAAGACTGTCTGGGGTTGGCCATGCATAAGAACGGGCAGCTCGATGAAGCCGTCGCACATTTTGAGAAGGCGCTTCAAATCAAACCCGATGACTACACGGCACTGTTGACCATTGGCGTTACCCGTTTTTACCAGGGCCGGGTGCCGGAAGCCATGGAATATGCCCAAGCGGCAATCCGCTGCCAGGCGGACGGGTCTAAAGCGCACAACCTGCTGGGCATGGCTTTAGCGAAGCAGAACCGCAACGAAGCGGCGCTCGATGAAGTGCGCCGCGCGTCAGCATTGGCACCGAAAGACGCGGAGATTCGGAACAATCTTGGACTGGCGCTGGCGCGGCTGGGCAGAATTCCCGAGGCTATTGATGAATTTCATGAAGCGGTGCGGTTGGATCCCAACAACGCCGCCACGGCCCATGCCAATTTGGGGTGGGCCCTCTTTGAATCCGGGAAACCCCGGGAGAGCATTCCGGAATTTGAGGCAGCGCTGCAGCTCAACCCTGAGTTCAAAGCTGCGACCGACGGTCTGCGCAAGGCGCAGGCGCAGTTAAGCCCGCAAAGGTAGCGGAACGAAAAGAGTGCGCTGCAAGATTTTTTTCGACCGCGGCGCAACTAACAAAATGGAAGTCCATAGTTACACGATCGAGATTTCAGGAGCGAACTAGAGCCATTTAAGGAAACCTGTAGCCGCTTGAAGCGCCAGAGGCGCTATCTCAAAATCAAGCCTGGGGCAGCGCCCCAGGAATTCAAATCGCCATGCAAACAAGCGCTGAAGGCGCGATTCAATTGGCCCTGATCCAACTGGTGTGCCGGACGTGAATCGCGCTTTCAGCGCTAATGTTTTTTTGATTTTCATAACCCTGGGGCGCTGCCCCAGGCTTTGATGTGAATGTCCCGCTTTCGGCGCTAGAAGCGATGCGATTTCATAAATTTAGTAGCCACCGGCGGGTCCATCTCGGCGCTCGTTTTCACACCAAGCAGGGAGCCCAACGGGCCGCGGCTACAGCAACGTATCACAGCGGCCACAGTTTTATTTAAATCGCTCTACTTATCTGGTTGGGAGAGCGATGCGAACGGGTGCGTTTGCTCGATAATGAGCAAGGTCGCCTTCGAAAATTTTGGCCAGAGCAGAGTTATTTTGCGTATTGGCTAATTGCAGTCCGGTCTCCGCGGTCACTGTCGCTTCGGTAAACCGGCCGTTCTCCGCATAGGCAGCGGCCAAAGTCCGTAAGACGGCTGGATCTTTACTGCCCGATAATTGATTCGCGCGGTCGGCCAGTCTAAGCGCCTTGTCGCCATTGCGGATCGACGCTTCGGGAAAAGCCGCCAGGACCCACGCAAGATTATTCAAGGCGGCCACGAAATCTGACTCATTGGCGACCGCGTTTTCCCAATGCCCAATTGCCTCAACAGGGCGGCCTTCTTTCAGAAGTGCGAGACCAATGTTGTTTTCTACTTCTGGATAGGCCGGGCGGCTTTGCAACGCTCGTTCGTACGCCGCGATGGCATCATCGACGCGAGATATCCGGAACAGGTCATTCCCCAGAAGGTAATACGCTTCTGCGAAGTGAGGGTCCTCTTGTACCGCTTCTTGATAGTGAGCGATTGCTTCGTCGATCCTGCCACTGTCATCCAAGGCCATTCCGAGGCTGTAGTGTGCGGACGGATAACGAGACTGGATCGATAATGCTTTCTCGAAGGCTGCGATAGCGCTCTGCGAGTCGCCCTTTTCCAACAGCGCGGTTCCCAGGTTGTAACGCGCTTTGGAGTCATTGGGATAATCTTCGAGAACTGTTTGCAAATTGGCGATCGCTTCGTCAATGCGTCCTTTCTTGGCCAGAGCAATACCCAGGTTCGTCCGTGCCATTGGATATTTGGGGGCGATGTTGAGGGCAATCTGGAACTGATCGATCGCTTCGTCCAAGCGGCCACGGTCAAGCAGGAACTGTCCCAGTCCGTCGTACGCGATAAAGTTCTCTGAGGTCACGGCGATGGCGTGGCTCCACAGCGTCTCCCCGTTGCGCCAGTAGGAAGCTTGGATATGAGCGCACCATGCCAGGACAATGATCGCGACGCTTGCCGTTACCCCAACAATTCTTCGTTGTAGGGCGTTTGATTTGTTCGCTCCCGCTCTCTTCACCCTTTGGGCTTCCCGTCTGTTTCGCTGCGCTCCTGCGCGCTCGGCTCTGCGAAACGCCGTTCCTTTGCGATTGGCGTCTGGCACAGACGCCCTACAAGCGTCTGTAATCGCCCACGCTAGCAAGATGTAAAGACCGATCTGCGACAAATAAGTGTATCGATCGGCGTGCGCCTGCGAGCCGACCTGGATCAATCCGATCACCGGCAAGAGCATTAGCAGATACCAAAACCAACCCGTAAAGAAGTAGGGCTGCTTGCGCCGCAGTGCGATCGCGCCTCCACTCGCCAAAAGCAGGAGTACGATAGCCAGGCCAATCTCCCAAACTGGCAGCGTATTTGCTGGATGAGGATAAAAGACTGCCAGTCGCGCAGGCCAAATCATTTGCTTGATATAAGTCAGGCAAGTGACCAGCCCATTGCCAACTCGCCACAGGAAAGGGATCTGCTCCAGGTGAATGATACTCTTTTCATGCGCCCAAAGCGTTGCTCCGGCCCCGGCGCCGGAGAGCGCAAACAGCGGGATCTTTTCAAGAATCAGTCGCCTTGTTGACGATTGTCCGGCAAAACGTTTGAGCGGCCAATAATCGACCAGCAATAGAACGAGCGGCACCGTTACCAGCGTTGGCTTGCACATGAGCCCCAGCGCAAACGAACCGACCACCGCCAAGTAACGCCCGATTGACGAGTATCGGACATAGCGTACGTACAAACCCAGGGTGAGCATAAAGAAAACGGCGCTCAAGACATCCTTACGCTCGGAAATCCAGGCCACTGATTCGATTCGAAGCGGATGAATCGCAAAAACGGCGGCAACGAATGCGCTCCGCCAGAGCGCGCCGGTCATTTGTAGCAATATCAGAAACAACAAGACGACTGCGATCGTGTGCAGGACAATATTTGTAAGGTGATGGCCGCCGGCGTGGGAGCCCCACAGTTGGCAGTCCAACATATGTGATAGAGTTGTCAGCGGATGCCAATTGCCGGCATGCTTGCCGCTGAACGCGTAAATAGCGCCGGAAACCGTCAACCCACTACTGACGAGCGGATTCGCGTAAACATAGTTATCATCATCGTAGTTGACGAAGTCGTAGCGGATCGTTTGGCCGAAAACGAACCACGTTATTGCAATGAGAAAAACGCAGATAATTGCGATTGCGCCGCGCGAATCGCGCCATGAAACGTCAGAATCCTCCCTTTTAGTCACCGTTTTGATTTCCATTGAGCGCGGAGTCTTATTTGCTGCCCCGCCAGGATTCGAGCCTAGACAAAGATCTTTCTCATAGGCAAATCGGAAAGGTGACTATTCTGCGAAGGAAACAGTGAGACCACTTGCGGAATATCGCGGATCTTCTCGATTTCGTAGTCTGAGAGCCGAGGCAGTCTCGTTTGGTTTAGCGAATTCAAAGCCCAGTGGAAGCGTTCGGCGGGGTTTTTGTTTTTTTCGGCAATCGACTTCGTTGATAGGGATCCACGCTTCAGTGTCCTGTTTCGATTGTGTTGTAGTCACGGCTCTTTAAGCCGTCCGCCCTCGCATCACAACCGCCCGCAGGGCGGTGGCTACAGAAAGAGAAGAGAACCACTGATAACGCGGATGTTTTGAGAATGACCCGCCTTCGCTCGGCTACTCCGAAAGTTTTGACTCATTCGCTCCCGCTCATTTCGACCTGTCGGTTTGCCCATCTATGTCGCTCGCGTCCCCGCGGCTCCATTCGCGAGCAGGCGGGCGTGGCAGGCGAAATAGAAATGAGCAATGACCAGACTGTATCCGTGATATCCGTTTGATCCGTGGTTGTACTCGTCGAGAATCGACATTCGTGAACCGAGGAAAAGGGATTTCCGAGATAGAAGGTAAAGGCGCGATGGGTAGCGCCGAGCAAGGCGGGAGCCGAGCGAGTTCAATCGTGCTCCGATGACAGCCAGTATTCGAAATTTTGAACAGGGCCTTCAGCTGTGCTGGTGGATCCTTCTGGCAGTTGTCATTGCCGTGGTCGTATTCATCCGAATCCATTTGCTTGCAATTCCGCTTGAACGTGATGAGGGCGAATACGCCTATGCGGGCCAACTCATGCTGCAGGGAATCCCGCCCTACCAATTAGCTTATAACATGAAGTTCCCCGGAGTTTACGCTGCATACGCTTTGATAATGTGGATCTTTGGGCAAACCAGCATCGGCATTCACATTGGTCTTTTGATTGTAAACGTCGCCAACATCGTAATTGTTTTTTTGATTGCGAGGCGACTGATAGGTTTGATAGCCGGCATCGCCGCGGCGGCCAGCTACACCATTCTCTCGGCTAGCCCGTCGGTACTGGGACTGGCCGCGCACGCGACACATTTCGTAATGTTGCCGACCCTTCTCGGCGCTCTCGTCTTATTGAAGCCAGTTTTAACAAAGAAGATGGTGTTCGTTAGCGGAATATTTTTTGGAGCCGGCCTGTTAATGAAGCAACCGGCGATATTTTTCATCTGCTTTGGCGCCACCTATCTGTTGTTTCGGGATTGGCGCGCCCGGTTAACCTTTCGTCAAACGCTGTTGCGGAATGCTCTCTTTATTACCGCGAGTGTTCTACCTCTGGCCGGTACCGCATTCTGGTTGTGGCGGGCGGGCGTACTCGCAAAATTTTGGTTCTGGACAGTGCTTTATGCGCGGGAGTACGCCGGTGTAATTCCGATCTCTCAGGGGTCTCGACTATTTTTTGAACAGGTTTGGACCGTTATCGGCTTTGGATGGCCTCTGTGGGCGCTGGCGGCGCTCGGTGTCGCTGCAAGCTTCCTGGACAAAGCCATGCGTAATGCTGCGTTTTTCATTCTGACCTTTATTGCATTTTCAGGACTCGCCCTCTCCTCCGGATTTTTGTTTCGTAACCATTATTTCATTTTTGTTCTTCCAGCGATTTGCTTGCTGGTGGGCGTCGCCACGGCGAGCGCCTCCAATTTCTGTTCGCGGCTGGCGCGGCCACTCAGCTTTCTTCCTCTTGCCATCTTTGTGGTGTGCTCGAGGGTGGCGCTGTCCGGGCAGTTGCCTCTTCTGTCGCAACGTCCGTCCGATGCGGTTCGAATGATCTATGGTGCCAATCCTTTTTCGGAAGCTGTTCGAGTTGCCGAATACTTACAAGGGCATACCAATCCTACGGACACCATCGCGATTCTCGGTTCGGAACCGGAAATTTACTTTTATGCGCATCGGCATTCCGCGACCGGCTACATTTATACCTATGCATTGATGGAGCCCCAGAGGTATGCCGTGCAAATGCAACGTGAAATGATGCGGGAAATCGAGGCAGCGCGGCCAAAATATCTGGTTTTTGTCGCGGTTACGACATCCTGGCTAAAGCACTCGAACTCTGCGACTGAAATCTTCGATTGGTTCGACAGATACTCGGCAGCGGACTTCCGATTGGATGGACTTGTTAATATCGTATCGCAAGAACGCACCGATTATTATCTTCCGCTATTGGTCGATCCACGATCGATCCGCCTTTCGGAATATTACCTTCTGATCTACAAACGAAAAACGTAGTTATGGATCGTTTGCGACTTATGGGTTGCTCAACACTGGTAACCTTTCGTCGAGAGCGCCGCTACATGCAATTCGTGTTCGTTAGCGCGGTTTAAATTAAAGCTGCTTTCCGTTCGCAACTTACATTCTCAACCCGCCTTTGACGTGGCCGGTCATGATTCCGTTGCTGGCGGTGCCGTTAACGGTTCCGTGGTTCCTGGCGCTGAAAATCCAAACGATAGAAACGCACTCGCACAGGTGGCGACTGGTAGTGACTTGCTATTTCTTTTCCGTCATCAGCGGTAATGCGGGCTGAGGTCACCTCACGATTTGCCAATTCATGCTGCCAGTTCGTCGATGCCAGGGCGAAAAAGGACTCGCGATTCTCTACGACTGGCGAGAGCAAAAAGCCGGCGCGAGCCTCCGCAGGTAACAGGCGACCGCTATACATACCTTCCATACGTTCGCTGCGAGTGACAACAGTGAGCCAAACACGTGGTGGCCGATAAAACATCGCGACAATGTTCCCATAGAGCGATCGCCGGACATCTATTGTCACCCAGATCGGGCCTGCCATCATGGACGGAACGGCGATTGGTTCATCGAACCGCGCCACGGTTTCGCTAATCGGACTCAATTGATATCGCCTGGGCGTTGCTGATTTCTCCATCAGAATGTATGACCCTGCCATCCCTTTGATGTCATAACGGGTTAACAATTCTGGCCATGAAAGACTGTCATCCTGGGGCGCAAAGCGGCCATCAATGGTCCAGACATCAAAGAAGATGTGATCGGCTGCCCGGTCGCTGCGAAGGTGGGCCGCATTCATTTCTGCCAGCTTAGGCGTGTAAGCGGAGTAGCTTTGGAAGATAGGCCGTGGCCGGCAGGTGAGACCCGGCGGCAGAGCAATTGTCTGGTTAATCGGATAAACATCTGCGGTGCCATGTATGTCCAGATCGGGAAATGTTCTCGCCCGCAAACCTGCGGCGTACGCGTTATAGGCGCGGAAGGAGTCTCGCCTATCCTCCAGGAACCCGAGGAAAAAATTCGCCGGTGCGAACAGGTTCTGGGCAGTTAACTGTTGGCCAAGAACCGAAGACAATTCAACGCGTGCGTAGCGTTTCAAGCTGAGCGACGCCAGAGGCGTTGCGAAAATGAGTGGCAACACAACTGCGGGAGTGAGCCACTTACTCCTTTGCCAAACGATGCACCACGCAGCCGGCAGCCAGAGCAATGCCGCAAGCAAGAGCAGGTTTGTTGCTATAACTTCATGGCCGTCGTGTCGCACATAACCGTGTTTGAAGGCGGCGAACACAATGAACGCGAACCCAAGCAGGGGAAGAAGTCCGAAGAGCCGGTGCTGTTTGCATACGACATACCCGACCAACGCGCACACGGTCGTCGCTACTCCCCAGAACCGGAGAACGTCCGCTTCGTCCGTGGGTTGCCAAAACATCATGGCTTCCGTGTAACCATTAACGATTTCGGATGCGCCGCGTAGGAACAGGCCAAACCCAGTTAGTTGCTGGCCTGCTAAAACCCAAAAAAAGAAGATGCCCCCCGCAAACGCCAGCACGGTCCATGGAAAGCGACGCTGCCGGAACACATTGTCTGCGGCGATAACCAGGACAGTCACGACCGCAATGGTGAATATGCTGTTCTTGATCAGGCTCAAGAGCGCGACCGATATGACCACTATTGCCTGGGTCCAGGTGAAAGGGCGTTCCTCAACGGAGAAATGCAAGAGCAACAGAAGAAGCGGGTACGCAGTCAGGCGCACATCCGTGTTTGAAAATGGGCTTATGCTGGCCAGTGCAATGACCGCCATCATCCACAACCAACAAACCAGTGGATTTTCGAAGTAATGGGTGACAACGCGCCAGGCTGCCCACCAAAACACAGCGGCGAGAACAGCCCAGACAACGACTGAAACCAAATATGTCGCCGGATGATATCCGCAGTAAAGGAAACCCCACGGGCCGAACGTAGACACGATGTCCCGGCCAAATTGCAGTCGCTCGGCAAAAGCAGTGTGCAGCATTTCTATCCAGGGATCGTCAACAATACTGTAGCCCCGGCCGCGTCCCGTTGGCAGGAAGCGAGAGAAGGTGAAGATGAGGCTGCTAACCGCGGCCAGCCACTTAACCAGAGTTGTGCTGAGGACCCGAAATTCTGCCAAGGTCATGTGGTTAGTCCATCGCTTTTGACCACGGTGATCAGAGCGGCCGCAAACATTGGCCGGATTCATATCGAGCAGCCGCAGGCGTGCGAGTTCGGTGGCTGCTCAGCGGAATTGTTCGGGAGCGAATCACAATCAGAGCCAACATACCGGAATCGTCGCTGCCTCAACGGCTAGCGCAGGCGCAAACGCTAAACGCACGATTTCTTGCGTCAAATACACTGATCAGCTTACAACATGTTCTATTGTTGACGAAGAGATACGCCCGTGGTGCGAAGGGTCATTGCCAGGCTCAAGAAGGACAAGCTAATGCATATTTCATGAAAGATTGTGACAATGGCAACGCGCGCGCGCCGGGTTGAACCCTATGGCGTTTACTCTCGGTCTTCGCTGAATGAAAATATTCATTACTGGGATTTGCGGTTTTATGGGTAGTACTCTCGCGCCGACCTTCCAAGAGATTTCGACGTAATCTCCCTCGGCAGCGCGACGGGCTTCCGCTTTCTTTTGCAGCACAACAGCTCAATTGCCAAGTTAATTAACCTACTACGGCGCTTAACACGCAGGCTCTTGGTTACGCTCAAGACAGTTAATACAACATTTCTTAAAGCGTTGTAGTCCCGCGATCGCGGGAGGCGAGTGGTTCCTCTGAGTCACTTCGAGGCCGCGTCAGAACGTCGTGTTACGGCTTCCACCCTGTCACCACGACAACCGGCAGGTTCTCAAATGGATTGACGCAATTCGTGGAAGGAGCGATCACCACAGCGGAGCGCTGGCAATGAGCTGAAAGGAACTGAGTGACCTGGACACCCCAATAGAACGAGTAAGGCCCAGCGAACCAGCCCCACGGATTATTCGGTGCCTCGCGAATTTCCGGAACCGACTCTTGGGTGAACGGCATGTTCCCTACAAGCCAGACACGATTGCCCGATTGAAGCGTCGAAGTAATCCGGTCGATTACCGGCGCGATGGGGTCCTTTGTTTGTATCTTTGCCTTAAACAGGTCGTAGCGTTGTAGTGTGTAGTCTTCCAATGGCGGAAGTGTTGTCCATGGCGCTGCGGCTTTGTAATAGCGTTCAAATGTCGCGCCACAAAAGAATGGATGGACGATCACATAGTCATTTGGAGCCACCTCGCTGGAAAGACGGGCGGCGATGAGATCTACGTTCGTCTGACGGCATTTCACCGCGGGCAGCTCGAACAGAAAGGCCGTAGCAATGGTTACCACTGCCAGAATCATCGCGGCAAATCGCGCCCAACGCCATGCTGCAAGGAGTATCGTGTCGAGACAGACTACCGAGAAAGCCATCAGCGGCACGTAATGCCACGGCTGCGTCGGCAGAGCCGCTAGCTTTAGAAAGACAGCGTAACCTGCCGCCCCAAGAACGAGGCTGGTGCCCGCAAATAGAATCAGGCCCCGAACATGCTCTGGAAGACGATCGCGGCGCCAGAAGAGGACGGAAATTGCCGCTGCGAGTGCGCCTATCCATAGTGCAACCCAAACCCACGTGAAACCCGTCAGCGGGGAACCGGTCGCGAGAGAGAACTCCTCCCATCCGTGTGAAAAACGATAACCAAGCTTGTACATGACGTACCAATGCGCACGCGCGAACAACGGAATGTAAGGCAGCAACGAGACTGCTGAAGTGGCTCCTACGGCGAAAATTGGAAGCGTGTCGCGCCACCGCCGTTCCACGGCGCATAGCATAAGTCCGCCGCAGCACGCGGCGAATACGAAAAAGGCATTTTGGTAAAGCGACTGAACACTCAGGACTGCTAGCGCCACTGCGCAGCAAAAAGCTGCAAGGCTCGGACGGCAGGCTAAACGCCAGATAACCGCCAGCGTGAGCACCGCCAGGGCTGAGCCCAGACCGTAACCGCGAAGCGAATCTCCTGCGCGGACGATCGTCACATTCAAGCCGGCGAGTGTTACGGCCAGCAGCGGCGCGTCGTTACGCATCGTCCAACTGGCAAACCAAAACGCCAGCAGCAAAAACAACCCGACGTACAAACCCAAGACACGCAAACCAGGGTCCGTATTTCCGAGGCTGGCCGCAGCCGACCATGCGCGCACAACGAGGTGCATGAGAATCGGGCAGGAATCATGAAGCAGGTTTTGCCACACTTCCGAAACCGACGGCAACAGTGAGAGATGCACAAGATCGACTTCGTCCCGCCACAGCCCTCCGGCATTCAGAAAAAAAAGCACATGCAAATACGTTGCGAACAATGTGACCACAGCGGCAGTGATCCAATTAGAATAACGGAGAACTGGCGTTGCCTGGCCGAGGTGTCGAAGACGCGTCATTAATAGTCCGCCGCCAAGGATTGTGAAGCGTCAGTCAGAGTCAAGTGCTCTGGCCATGCGACGATAATTTGAAAGCCTTCGTTATCTTCGTTGTCTTCTGTTCAAGCTCCTAATGGGTCGGAGGAGCGGGTTCGAGGAGATTTTTACCAAAGGCAGCGAAGGCAACCAAGACCGGAATCTTGATCTAAAATCCTTCGCTATCTTCGTTTCCTTCTGTTCAAGATTTTCATCTGCGACGATAATCACCGCGAGTGAGGTGTTTCTCCAGCCACAGATACAAACAGATAAACATGTAACGGCTGCCCATTTCCTTAATCTTCAATTTCGCTATTCCCGTGCGCCGGCTGCGCCAGGTGATTGGGATCGTGGCCCACGAGTAACCGCGGACGATAGCTTTGAGGGGCAGCTCGACAGTGATGTTGAAATGTGGGGAGATTAATGGCCGGCAACCTGCGATGACGTCACTGCGATACGCCTTGAACGCGTTGGTCGTATCGTTCAGAGGAATATTGAAGATTATTTTAAGAAAGAGATTTGCGCATCGGTTCAATAGAAGTTTTGGCTTTGGATAATCAATGGCTCGGCCGCCTTTGATGAATCGGCTTCCGAACACGCATTCGTAGCCTTGTTGCAATGTTTCCCAGTAACGGACCACATCGCGGCAATCATCGGATTCATCGGCCATCATTAAAACCACCGCGTCGCCTTTCATCTCGTCCAAGCCAGCCACGATCGCGCGGCCAAATCCGTGCGGAGCCGGGCTCTGCACTGGCTTAACAACCGGGATGCGGCATTTGATTTCGTTAACAATTTCCCAGGTGCGATCAACGCTTCCATCATCTACAACGATGATCTCATGGCGCACGTTATGTAACCGCAGTTCGACATGCAGGTGTTCGACCGTTGAGGCGATGCAAGCTTCTTCGTCGCGTGCCGGGATCACCACGCTTAGTACCTCGAGCGGCTTCTTATCCATTGATTTTTACTCGAGTCCCGATTATCCCACATGTGCTTCAGCGTCACCAGTGCAGTGCGACCGATTGCCCTCCCTACGGGGCCTTCTTTTCTTTTATCAGGATTGTCATGTTGAGCGGCGGGCAAATGGTGCTGTGTCTGGTGACATCCACATGGGCTGGTACAGGATTCTAAAACTTCGCCCAATCAATTCGAAAACGTTCTAGTAGTTTCGTGCGGACTCGGCGGATCACAGAGAGATGACGAAGCCAATTGAACGAGAAGACCCGGCGGGTCTTATCATCAATCGTCTTTACGCACTTTCGGGACTGATCTATAATCGCTCGATGCGCACGTTCGTTTGAGACGACGGAACGACAGCTTGCTTTGCGCGGGGCGCATCGGGGATCGGATCAACCATCCACTTCCAACCCAGATGACCGGTTTTGTCGTAGGTCCAGGCTGCGCCACCGCGTTTCCAAATCTCCATTCGCCAGTAATCGCTGTTGGCCGGAATTGCGAATACATACGTGACCGCGGCTGTGATCATTACGCCGCAGAGCATCCCAATCATAAATAAATGTTTCATTTCTCTATTCCCCATCTTCTTCTATTCCCAACACTCCCTCGTTCTACTTTCTTTTGCCATGGTCAGTACGGTAGACTTTGCCGTGCCACCCAGGAGCTAGAGCTTTCTCCCTCTTTTGGATAAGCGCTTTCCTGCACATTCCCCTTATACGAAGGATCGCAGCTCGGCAGCAAGCCGGTTTCATTACTTATTTGCCCACGAATGACGCGAATAGACGCGAACAAATTCCGATAAGAAAAATCATTCGCGTGATTCGCGGGGGATCCTGCCATTGTGCTGAAGTATGACCGAAAAGCGAAGCTGGCTCGTTTTAGTTTAATTAATTCAAAGCGCCCCGTCTCGGCGCGGCGCTTTTGTTTGTGGGAAACTTGGGAGGAATCTCAGTATCCAGAGAAATGTGGCGTTCAGGCCAGCGGAGTCCCACGTGCTGCGTGCCATACTCGCGCGATCTCAATGAACTTCCGGTCAATATTGAGGCGATAGACGATCCGATATGGCCGATAAATGATCTCGCGGAGTTGTGGGTTTCGATATTCGGGAACAATCCGCCCTGCTTCCGGGTGTTGCTGCAAAATATCTGTCCGTCGCATCAATTCATACGCGAAGGATTCTGCGCGTTGAGGATTATCGCGCGCGATAAAGCGAACAATATCGCGCAGGTCGTCTCGCGAAGCAGGCGACCAGATTATCTTGCAAGCCATGTAGCGAGCTGTCGCTTGACCTCTTCATGTGGGATACCTTCTCCGCGGTCAAGTTGGTCGAGGCCCTTTTGGATGGCGGCCAGAAACTCGATCCTCTCAGCTATTTCATCCAAAGAAACTTCATCGGGTAACTCGCTAATCGTTTCCAAGACAAGTCTCTTCTGCGTCATACGCCTAATATGAGACCGGGCTCGCGGCGAAGCAAATTGAACGAGAAGACCCGGCGGGTCTCATCATCAATCGTCTTTACCCACTTCCGAGACTGATCTACAGCTGCTCGGTCCGAACGTTTACGTGGGTTGCCGGCGCGATAACTGGTTTTGCGCGGGGAGCATCAGGGATTGGATCGACCATCCACTTCCAGCCGGAGTGGCCATTTTTATCGAAGGTCCAGGCCGCGCCACCGCGTTTCCAGATCTCCATTCGCCAGTAAGTATTGTTGGCCGGAATTGCGAATACATACGTGACAGCGGCCGTTATGATTACTCCGCACAGCGCTCCAATCAGAAATGTACGGATCATTTTTCTTTTCCCCACACCTCCCTAATAAGGCATCGAAGCTCGGTAGCAAGCGGGTTCCTTTCGTGACTGGTTGAAGGGTTGAAGTGTTGAAGCGGGTTCGCTGTGCTCGCGCTCTCTGTTCGCTGCGGTTTGTTCGAAGCCGCGGATCAACACCCATCGACACGGATGAGCAGAAATGATCCGCCTTCGCGGGAGGCTACGGCCGACAGTCGAATGCCGAATGTTGAGTAACGAAAGGAATGGCCAAGACCGAACCCCAAATGCGTGCAATCTGTGTCATCCGTGGTTGAATCTCAGCTTGGTGTCTATTCGTTGTTGAATCTTCGTCGCCGGTCGACACCGATGCAACACGCGCGAGGTGGATGCAGTTTTCGAATGACAAGTTGAATAAACCGCGAGGCAGCTAAGTCGAACGCCTCGTAACATTTTTATCATTATGAAAAAATTTCTACTTGCATTAAGCATGCTGGCTTTTGTTGTGTCGGCTCTTCCGCAAGCGCGGGGTGCGGACGTTTCGATCGATTTCATTTACGATAATCTTTCCGGGGGGAACTGGATCGAGGCCGAAGGTTACGGATACGGCTGGCAACCGGACGTCGCAGTGAGCGATCCAAACTGGCGCCCGTACGCCGACGGCTACTGGGCTTATACCGACTACGGTTGGACCTGGATTTCTTACGAAGACTTCGGCTGGGCCACCTACCACTATGGTCGCTGGGCGACTCTCGCCGATTACGGCTGGGTCTGGTTTCCGGGAAGCGATCTTGATTGGGGACCGGCCTGGGTCTCGTGGCGGACCGGTGGCGATTACATTGGCTGGGCGCCTTTGCCTCCACGCGGGCTGGGCATCGTTTACGAAGGGCAGCCAATCGGCGCGCGCGTGGACGTTGAATACGATATCGGCCCGCAATACTACAATTTTTGTGACGTTCGTTTTATCGGTGAACCGGTCTTGCGGGATCGGATCTTTCCGCCAACGCAGAACATTACCTACATCACTAACACCGTGAACGTGACGAACATCACCGTTCAAAACAATGTGGTCTATAATTACGGTCCGGATATTAACGTGGTCAGCGCTTACTCCACCCGGCCGATTCAGCGGCTAACGATCGAGCGGGAGGCTGCGACTGATTTGTCCGCCGCGGCTAAATCCGGGGCGCTCACGAAGGTCCAAGGCAACAAGCTCCTAGTGGGGGCACCGAATAAACTGGTCAAGGCACCGCCCAGCGTTGCGCCGCCAGCTGTGAAAGCGAAAGTTGCACAACCAAAGTTCGAACACGGCTGGACTGGTGTTCAGAACAGAGCCGAACTGGAACAGAAGATTAAAACTGAAAATCCCAAGAACATTCCGCCGCCAACTCGTGCGGCCGCGCGGCCAGCGGGCAGCGCGTCACCCGGCATCGGCGAGAGTCCGGCTGCAGGCGGGGCAAGGCCGCCGATTTCGCCGGGCCCACGAGGTAAAGCTGGGCGAACACTCCCAGGCGCGACAGCAGCTCCCGCAGGTGGGTCGCCTGCACCATTTGAGCGAGGGAAACCAACGCTCGGTGGACGGCCGCGGCCCGGAGTCACGGCAGCGCCTCCTGGAGCAGCAGGCCTGTCGCCTGCACCATTTGAACGAGGGAAACCAATGCCCGGTGGACGGCCGCGGCCCGGAGTCACGGCAGCGCCTCCTGGAGCAGCAGGCCTGTCGCCTTCACCATTTGAACGAGGGAAACCAATGCCCGGTGGACGGCCACGACCCGGAGTCACGGCAGCGCCTCCTGGACCAGCAGGCCTGTCGCCTTCGCCATTTGAACGCGGCAAAGGTAGACCAGGCGGGCGACCTCCGTTCCCAGGCGCGACAGCCAACCCGGCTGGAGCACCCGGCGTGACCGCGCCACCGCCACCCTCTTTCCGTCCATCGCCGCCTCCACCGGAACATGGTCGACCACCAGCGCGCAGGCTGGGCGAGAGTCCGGGTCCCGCGGGTGGTAATGAGAATATCTCGCCGCAAGATCGCGGCAACGGACCTGAACGTCAGCGCTTCGGCACTCCGGCGCCAATGGGCGCAGCGGAAGGCCAGCGCCGCGGTGGGGAACAGCGAACGCCACCGACAGTGCGTCCTGACGGTCCGCCGCCTGCGGGCGGACCTCCTGGCGAAGCGCGCGGCGCGAGAGAAAGAGGGCAGGGCGCCAACGCTCAACCTGGGGGACCGCCACTGAGAGGCGGAGGACAAGCTACAGACGAACAGCGCGGCGCGCGGCAGCCAGAGCGCGGCCCTAATCAGCCGGAGCGTGGAGGCAAAAAGCCTGAGAAAGGAACGCCACCGCCGGGTCCACAATAATTCTGGCAGAATTTTTGCAGCGGCTCCGGAACGAAAACTCCGGAGCCGCTTTTTTGTCTGAGTGCGAGGTCCGCGTTATCCCAAAAGCTTTGGAAAGCGTTTCCCGCCGAAGGTGCCATCTCAACGCGAGCCTGGGGCACCGCCCCCAGGAATTCAGGGTCGGATTAAACAAGCGCTGAAAGCGCGACTCATTTCGGTGGTGAATCGCGCTTTCAGCGCTTGGTTTGGATACTATTCGCATTCCTGGGGCGTTGCCCCAGGCTCGTCGAAGAGGAACGCCGTTGGCGTTAAAAGCTTTCCCCAAAGTGACGAGAGCGTCACCGCTACAACAATTCGGCAATCTGCACTGCGTTTAAGGCCGCACCCTTGAGCAGTTGATCGCCTGAGACCCAAAACGAGAGCCCATTTTCAAAAGCGCAATCGAGCCGCACCCGGCCGACCTGGCAATTATCTTTCCCAGCCACGGTGAACGGCATGGGATAACGATTGCTGTGCGGTTCGTCCACCAGTTCCAATCCCGGCGCCTTCGACAAAATTTCGCGTGCTTGTTCCACTGACAATGGTCGCTGAAATTCGGCGCTTACCGCCACTGAATGCGCGCGGTAAATTGGGACGCGAACGCACGTTGCCGAAACGCGGAGAGCTGGCGAATGCATGATCTTGCGCGCTTCGTCCTGCATTTTGACTTCTTCTTTTGTGTAACCGCTCTCGAGAAATGAATCGATGTGCGGCAACACATTGAAAGCGATTGGATGAGGATAAACTCCAGCCTTAGGTGTAACCGAAGCTGGAATCGTCTTGTCCGCCGTAGCTTCCGGGGAGGTGGATGATCCCGGTTTACCGCGAGACTTCGGTCCGCGCACCGCGTCTCTCGTCTGCCGGGTTAATTCTTCGACCCCTCGGGTGCCGCTGCCGGAAACGGCCTGATAACTTGCGGCAAAAACGCGGCGGACGTGAAAGATCCTGTGTAGCGGATAGAGTGCCATCAGCATGACGGTGGTCGTGCAATTTGGATTTGCGATTATCCCGCGGTGGCGGCGCACGTCGTCCGCGTTGATTTCCGGAATCACGAGCGGCACATGAGGCTCCATTCGAAATGCCGAAGATTTGTCGATTGCGATCGCATCCGACTGACACGCGATCGGAACAAAATTTCGGGAAACATCGCCGCCCGCGCTGAAGAAAGCGATATCGATCTTGTCGAAGGATCGATCGTCAAGTTTTTCTACGGGGACGGATTCACCCCGAAATGGAACTGATTTGCCTGCGGAGCGGGCTGAGCCAATAGCGCGCAGGCTTGCCACGGGAAAATTTCGCCGTTCCAACACGCGCAACAGCTCAGTGCCTGCTGCACCAGTCGCGCCCACGACAGCAATGTGATAATTTCCCATGAGCATGTCGATTGTAACCTTAGGCCCACGTTGTGCAAAACAGAGAGGGCAACGGATCGTGGCGGCCTATTCTTGAGCGCTATGACTCGTGTGTGCGTCCGCCAATCTTTTTGATCCCGACCGGAGATGAAGAACATACATGTATCAATTCGGGATCAGCGGCTCACATTGAAAGACAACGAGACGCCGATTCGCACTTACCCAGTGTCCACGTCGCGGTTCGGCGTTGGTTCGGAGCAGGGGAGCATGAAAACGCCCACGGGCCAGTTTTGCATAGCGAAGAAGATTGGGGGCGAGATGCCGGGCGGCACAATTTTTCGAAGCCGCGTGCCGGTCAATTCCAACGAACCGCTTCCTTCGACCGAGGATCTGGTCATGTCGCGCATTTTATGGCTCGACGGGTTGGACGAGCAGAATGCGAATACACGCGACCGTTTCATCTACATCCACGGTACTAAACATGAGGACAAGGTCGGCAGTCCCCACAGCTGCGGCTGCGTTAGAATGCGGAACGCGGATGTAATCGAACTGTTCGATCTCGTGGATGAAGGCACGCCAGTCGTAATTGAGGCATGAATTATCAATAAAATTGCGAGTAGCAAGTTGAAGCGTCCGCGCTACAATCTTCCCGATCATACATCCAAACCAGGGAAGAGAAACGTTGCTTCCGTATGATCCCGAACGGGTACTGCAGCTTGCGGCGAAAGGAGGCGAGATAATTTGAAATTTGTAAAAGCAATTTTGGTTGTGGCTATTTTAGCCACTGCTTTGAGTTTTGGTGCTTGCGCTCAAAGAAAGGAAACTGTGACCACAAGCGCGGGAACGACCGGTTACGCGAAGTAATCCGGCACCCCGTTTGTCGTGATCAAAAAAGTTGAGAAAAGCATTGCTTCCCCGTGGTTCACCGCCTAAACAGACCGGAGCAACTTGCGGCGAAAGGAGGCGAGATAGATTGAAACTATTGAAAGTGATCATGATCGCGGTCTTATTGGCCAGCGCTCTGGGACTAGGGGCTTGTGCGCAACACAGGGAGGTGGTCACCCCACCTGCCCCGAAAAGCGGAAAATAGATCCGGCATACGGCAATTTAATTCGGGCGGATTCGCCCAAAGGCCAGGTCGTGCTCCGGCCTGGCCTTTTTCTTTCTCCGATTCGCGCGGCTGAACGCTTTAACTTTTCAACGATTCTGAGCATGTGTTTAGCGTCAAAGGCGCGCGCCACTCATCTCGAAGCCTGGGACGGCGTCCCAGGACTTGTGGATTGCTGAATCCATCAGCGCTGCATTCATTGATGATTGAATCCCTGGGGCGCTGCCCCAGGCTGAAGCTTGCGCGGCACCTTTGGCGCTAAACATGGACTTGCATCGGACGTGTGCGGCCTTTGTGCCTTGCCTTCACATGTTGCCCTTTTCCTACTAACCTGTAGCAATGGAGCTGAACGGCGAGCAGATTTCTCTTGTTCAACTCGCGGCGGTCGCTCTCGGAGCCGAGCCCGTTCACATTTCTTCGCTCGCGCGTCCGCGTATTCTGGCGTCGCGCAAAGTGATCGAACAGATCGTGGCGCGTGATGTGGTGGTTTACGGAGTCAACACCGGATTCGGCAAGCTGTCCGACGTTCGGATTCCACAGAACGACTTGCGCCAGCTTCAGCTGAACCTTGTACGCAGCCACGCCTGCGGAATTGGAAATCCGCTGTCCGAGGCGGAGGTGCGGGCGATGATTCTGTTGCGCGCAAACGTGCTTGCGCTCGGCTTCAGCGGAGTTCGGCTCGAAATTATTCAGTTGCTTTGTGAAATGCTCAATAGACGCGTTCATCCTGTCGTCCCGGAAAAGGGCTCTGTCGGTGCGAGCGGCGATCTCTCTCCGCTTGCGCATCTGGCATTGAGTCTTATCGGTGAAGGCGAGGTTTTTTTTGAAGCGCAACGGATGCCGAGCGCCGAGGCACTGAGACGGGCTGACTTAACGGCGCTCCAACTGGAAGCAAAAGAAGGCCTGGCGCTCCTCAATGGCACTCAGTCAATGCACGCGGTGGGTGGGCTGGCTCTTCTACGCGCGCTACGTGTCGCGCGTGTCGCTGATGTCGCTGGTGCGATGAGTCTCGAAGCGTTGAAAGGAACGCCTGCCGCTTTCGATTTGCGGTTACAGGATGCGCGTCCGCACCCGGGCCAGAAAGCTGTTGCCGAACATCTGTTGTCGCTGATGGAGGGCAGTGAAATTCGCGAGTCACATCTCACGGGCGATCCGCGTGTCCAGGACGCATACAGCCTGCGTTGCATGCCGCAGGTGCACGGCGCGGTGCGCGGTGCGCTGACCCATTGCGAGGAGGTTTTGCTCATCGAATCCGCATCGGCGACCGATAATCCGCTCGTATTTGCGGAAAGCGGCGAGGTGATTTCCGGCGGCAATTTTCATGGCGCGCCGCTTGCCCTGGGGTTCGATTATGCTGCGATCGCGGTTACCGATCTAATGAACATAAGCGAACGGCGAACCGATCGGCTCGTTAATCCCGATAAGAACGAAGGCCTGCCCGCATTTCTCGCACGACATCCGGGTTTGGAATCCGGTTTCATGACTGCTCAGGTCGTGGCTGCTTCGTTGGTCAATGAAGCGCGCGTGCTCGTGCATCCGGCGAGCAGTGACAACATCACCACCTCCGGTGGAAAGGAAGATCACGTTTCGATGGGAATGACTAGCGCGCTGAAGCTGCGATCGATTGTCGATCTTGCCGAAAATTTGCTGGCGATCGAGCTGCTTGCCGCTGCCGAAGGCCTGGAACATCGTCACCCGTTGAAAGCTGGAGTTGGCGTGGAGCGGGCTTTCGCTGCGGTTCGGAAAATCGCACCGCCGCTCGTTGGGGATCGCCCGCTCTCAGATGATATCGCGCGTGTTGCCGAAGCGATCCGCCAAGGCAAATTCGACAGCACCGCAAACTAGACGAGTGCGTTCAGCCTTGTGTGCCGAAAGCGACGCGAAGACGCATCGCACTCCAAAAGCACTTCGTGCGAAAACATGAATAGAGACCAAATTGATCTCACATATGTGATATAAAGTTGTCCCTAAGACTGAACTCCATCACAGCGGGCCCATTTCATTTTTGCGACAGCTTTAGGAGTGCGCACGCGTTCTCGCGTCGCTTTGAAATCGTTCAGCTCCGCAAGTGTAAGCGGATTGCTGAGAGGCGAGGAAGTTGCACATTGTAGTGTGAGCGGAAAACGAATCATCCACGCCCCCCGCGGCAGCGAACGGACCTGCAAAGGCTGGCATCAGGAAGCTGCAATGCGAATGCTGATGAACAATCTCGATCCGGATGTCGCCGAGAATCCGGATCAGCTGGTCGTGTACGGCGGAACAGGACGCGCTGCCAGAAGTTGGGAGGCGTTCGATGCGATCGTGCGTTCGCTGCGCGAGCTTGAAAATGACGAGACGCTTCTCGTTCAATCAGGAAAACCGGTTGGCAAATTCCGGACACACGATGAAGCGCCGCGTGTCCTCATCGCCAACTCCAATCTGGTCGGCCAATGGAACAATTACGGCGAGTTCAATCGGCTCGAACGAATGGGGCTGACAATGTATGGGCAAATGACAGCCGGCTCATGGATCTACATCGGCAGCCAGGGCATCGTGCAGGGAACGTACGAGACTTTTGCCGCAGCAGGTCGAAAGCATTTCGATGGTTCGCTCGATGGAAAATTTATCTTAACCGGCGGCCTTGGGGGGATGGGCGGTGCACAACCGCTGGCTGCGACAATGAACGGCGCGCTCTTTCTCGGCGTTGAAGTCGATCCGACGCGAATTGAGAAAAGATTGAAGAGCGGTTATTGCGACAAGATTGCATGGTCGCTGGATGAAGCACTGAAGTTAATCGATCAGGCGCGCAAGGATCGAAAATCGCTTTCTGTGGGTTTGGTTGGTAATTGCGCAGATGTTCTGCCTGAAATTGTGAAGCGCGGTGTCGTTCCTGACGTTCTCACCGATCAAACCAGCGCGCATGATGCGTTGAATGGCTACGTGCCGCATGGAATGTCACTCGACGATGCGCTCGTTTTGCGCCGGACAAAGCCGGACGAATACATCGAACGCGCGATGAGGTCGATGGCGGTGCACATTGAAGCCATGCTGGCCTTGCAGAAGAAAGGCGCAGTCACATTCGATTATGGAAACAACATTCGCGCGCAGGCAAAAAAGGACGGCGTTAAAAATGCGTTCGATATTCCCGGGTTTGTTCCCGAATACATCCGTCCCCTGTTTTGCAAAGGACGCGGTCCGTTTCGGTGGGTCGCCTTAAGTGGTGATTCCGAAGACATCGCACGCACCGACAAACTCGCGCTGGAATTGTTTCCTGAAAACCAAACGCTGGCGCGCTGGATGAAACTCGCGAAGGAGCGGATTCAATTTCAAGGATTGCCTGCGCGGATTTGCTGGCTGGGCTACGGCGAACGTGCCGAGTTTGGCTTGGCGATGAACGAATTAGTGAAACGCCGCGAGCTCAAAGCGCCCATTGTGATTGGCCGCGATCACCTCGATTCCGGCTCTGTTGCATCGCCGAATCGTGAAACCGAAGGCATGCTCGATGGTAGCGATGCGATCGCTGACTGGCCGTTACTCAATGCACTCGTCAACACGGCAGCTGGCGCATCGTGGGTTTCGATCCACAACGGTGGCGGCGTCGGTATCGGTTTCTCGCAGCACGCCGGCATGGTTGTTGTCGCCGACGGCAGCGATAATTCCAAGCGGCGACTCGAGCGCGTCCTCACGAGCGATCCCGGAATGGGCATCCTACGGCACGCCGACGCCGGCTACTCCGGCGCCATCGAATTCGCCGCTGGGCACGACATCGACACCCCAATGAAGGCGCAGGTGCGCGATTGAGGGCTGAAGGCTGCTGTCGCTGGCAACTAGGTTATGTCATTGGCAACCGTAGTGTCTCGGCGATTTTGCGGGCGATAGCGACTCGGCGTTGCAGGGCTTACTTTCCCGCTGAGCCTCGCGAAATGGAAAAGCTATCTTTTCTGCTGCTCACTTTATGATTCTCCACACCGACCGGCCGGCGAGCCTGTTGGATTCCCTGGCATCGTTCTTATCATAGCAATCCTGAAAATATCCGAGCGGCCGCATGGGCACCGGCGCGGCTAATTCCATCAACTTTAGCCAGCGCAGCTTCGATTTCCTCGCAGACATGTGTTTCGATTCTTTGATCTTGAACTCCTTTGATTTGGATTCCTCAGAACGGGCTGATAAGCGGAATTCTTTCGCGGCGGTTGTGCCGGTAAGTGAGAAAATCGCGATCGATTGTGAAGACAAGCGAATCCCGTTCCATCTCGGTCATGCGAACTGGGCAGGCATCCGCAAAAGACATAAGCACATCTCTGTAGCGCTCCATGTTGTCGAGAATTTCCTCCGAATGGTCGCAATATGAAAAGTCCGGATCGACGCGGACAAGTTGGTCCCTAAGCAATCCAGCAAGCGTGCTGGTCCCGCTGCGAACTGGAGCGAGAAGAAAAAACGCTTCGGAGATAACGGCTTCGCAGGACACTAACGGATGATGCAGGTGCGCGATTTGTTGCTTGCCCCACTCATGGTGAGTGTCTCGGCGATCAAGCAGGGCCGCAACCGGTCCCGCATCAATGAGAACGCGACGTGCCATACCCTCTCATCGGGGCCTTGTTGGTCGACAGGTCGCCGGGTCCGGAAAGCTTTCCTATGTAAGGCAGCATCGCATCCAATAGCGAGGCGGAATCGCCGTGAGCAGCGGAGAGCGCTTCGCGGACAATTTCCGACTTCGTACGTCTTGAGGCCGTGGCGATGGCCTCAAGGCGCGAGAATTCAGGTTTCGAAAGTTTTACTGTGATCGTCGGCATCGTTAATAACGTGTTACTGATTCTGTGAAGAGCAATACGCTGTACTGATGGCCCGCAAATGCGGGCTAGCGATCGAGTCGCGAAACATTTGCGACGGTTGCAGATTGCCGCTACAGGGGGGTGCGACCTAGCTGCGGAACTATGCAAATGTTGATTGAGTGCGTGCCGAATTTTTCTGAAGGACGCGATCAAAACATCATTCGCCAGATTACTGATGCAATTGAGTCAGTGGACGGTGTTTCGCTGCTCGATGTCGATCCCGGGGCAAGCACGAATCGAACGGTGGTGACTTTTGTCGGGGACCCTGATGCGGCAGTGGAAGCGGCCTTTCGCGGAATCAAAAAAGCGGCGGAGCTGATCGATATGCGCAAACACAAAGGCGCGCATCCGCGCATGGGCGCCACCGATGTATGCCCATTTATTCCAGTGAGCAACGTCACTTGGGAAGAAGCAATCGATTGCGCAAATCGCCTTGGAAAACGTGTTGGCGAGGAATTGAAGATTCCGGTCTATCTCTACGAAAAAGCAGCAGAACGTGAATCACGTTCGAACCTTTCGGTTATTCGCTCTGGGGAATACGAAGGGTTTTTTCAGAAAATTAAACAGCCTGAATGGAAACCAGATTTCGGGCTAGCCGTTTTCAATGAAAAATCTGGCGGGACGGTGATCGGCGTCCGCGATTTCTTGGTGGCTTACAATGTGAACCTGAACACAAAGTCTGTACGTCGCGCGACCTCGATCGCGTTTGACGTACGAGAGCAGGGGAGAGTGAAAACCGAAGACGGCATGCCTTCTGGCAAACCGGTTTTGGATTCAAACGGCGAACCCGTTCGAATTCCAGGAATGTTGAAGCACGTAAAGGCTATCGGCTGGTTCGTGAAGGAATACGGCATCGCGCAGGTCTCCATGAATCTGACCAACATTGAAGAAACACCGTTGCACGTGGCGTTCGATGCGTGTGTTGAGGCAGCATCGAAGCGTGGATTGCGTGTAACCGGCTCGGAGATTGTGGGCATGGTGCCGAAAAAATGTCTCGTCGATGCTGGTCGTTATTTTCTTCGTAAACAGCGTTGGTCACAGGGTGCTTCGGAAGAAGAACTGATTGATATTGCGATTCGCTCAATGGGCCTGAGCGAACTGAAACCTTTCGAGCCGAAAGAAAAGGTGATTGAATTGAAGATCGAATCTGCTCAGCAAAAGACGTCCCTGGTCAAAATGAATCTGCGGGAGTTTTGTAATGAAACGCTGAGCGATTCGCCTGCGCCAGGCGGTGGTTCCGTAGCAGCGGTGATGGGGGCGTTAGGTGCGTCGCTGGGTGGGATGGTGGCGAATCTTTCCGCCGGGAAACGTGGCTGGGACGACAAGCTCGCGTATTTCAGCGATTGGGCGGTCAAGGCGCAGCAACTTAAAGACGAATTGCTGTCGCTTGTGGATGAAGATACGGCCGCATTCAACAAAGTAATGGATGCGTTCGCGCTGCCAAAAGAATCGGCAGAAGAAAAGGCAGCACGTTCGAGAGCGATTGAAGAGGCGACGAAATATGCCTCCGAGGTTCCGTTAAAGGTGATGGAGACGGCACACAAGTCTTACGAACTGCTCTCCGAGATGGCGGACAAAGGAAATCCAGCTTCCATTTCAGATGTAGGCGTTGGCGCACTGGGCACGCGGGCCTGCATTGAGGGAGCGGCATTGAACGTGCGAATTAATCTCGGGCAACTGAAGGACGAGAAATTCAAAACGACGCTCGCTAACAAAGTGCAAGAAATCAGCGAGAACTCGGACACACAGTTCAAGAAGGTTAGCGAAATCGTGGAGAGCAAGCTCGGTTGAAGCGTTGAAGGCGCAAGTCCTCCTTGTCATGTTGAGTGAAGCGAAACATCTCTGATTGTCACTTTGGCGTTCCCAGAAGAACTGCTTTGAGATTCTTCTCCCGCGACTGCGGGATCAGAATGACAATGCCGTTCCTCTTTTAGCTCTTCAACGAATCATGGATTCACTTGCCGTTCTTCACGCTTCGCAATTGATCACGGTGGCAGGTCCGAAGCGACCGCGCGTCGGTGCTGAGTTGGCTGAATTGGCGGTTATCCGTGATGGCGGAATGCTAATTCGTGAAGGGAAGATCGAAATCGTCGGTTCAAGCGAGGAGGTCGCGAAGAACGCACGCGATGCGGAGATCATCGATGCCGGCGGCCGTGTTGTCCTGCCAGGATTTGTCGACGCGCATACACACTTGGTTTTTGCCGGAAATCGTCTCGATGATTTTGAGCGCCGCGCACACGGCGAGACTTACGAACAAATCGCCAAGGCGGGCGGCGGAATTTGGTCAACTGTAAAAAAAACGCGGGCCGCTAGCGGCGAAGACCTTTTCAATCAAGCACAAACACACGCGGAATGGTTCTTGCGCTGTGGAACGACAACCATCGAAGCAAAATCCGGGTACGGACTGACGGTCGAAGATGAATTGAAAATCTTGCGCGTGATGCGTCGGCTCAATAAAGAAAAGCCGCTGGAAATTATCCCGACTTTTCTTGGCGCGCACGCGGTGCCGCGCGAAATGGACGCCAATGAATACATTGACGTTGTGATCGACGAGATACTGCCGCGAATCGCAAGCGAAAAACTCGCGGAGTTTGGCGACGTGTTTTGCGAGCGTGGTTATTTCACCATTGAACAATCGAGAAGAATTTTGACGGCAGCACGGAAGCTCGGACTAAGGCTGCGAATTCATGCCGATCAACTCACCGATTCCGGCGGTGCGCAACTTGCGGGTGAATTGAAAGCGACTACGGCCGATCATTTGGAGAAAACAGATGAGCAGGGAATTGCGGCAATGAAATCCGCGGGCGTGCAACCAGTTCTGCTGCCGGGTTCTGTTTACGCGCTCGGATCGACAGCATACCCGCGCGCGCGCGAAATGATTGACGCAGGCCTCGCTGTGGTGCTCGCG